>Ga0213835_100136_pt1 | contig 90602 bp, 86 predicted proteins | sample SWPATP01_FD_160576 | JGI IMG/M metagenome (GOLD analysis project Ga0213835, IMG submission 160576) | Coastal seawater microbial communities from Marineland, Florida, United States - SWPA TP0 #1 | ecosystem: Environmental > Aquatic > Marine > Coastal | place: USA: Florida | collected 2016-08-05 | reverse complement strand
GCGGTGCTGGGTTCGCTGCTGCGCCGGGCCGCGGCTCGGGAACGGGCCAAGGCCGGGGCGCAGATGGAGGCGTTGTCGGCCGCCCGCGCCAAGGCGCGCGCCAAGATCCAGAAGCAGCGCGTCGCCCCGCCGCCGGAGCCGACGGGCACGGGCGACGTCCCGCCGCTGCCGATCCCGGGCGCGTCCGCCCCGATTGCGAACGAAACCGAGCCCGGCGCGTCGGACACGAAGACACGCCAGGCGCCCGAATCCGAAGAAGGGCTGGGGCGTCTGCTCCAGGCCAAGCGCCGCACGCGCGGCGATCTCGACAGCACCGGATAACCACCCGCCGCAAACAGCCGCAACCCGGCGCAGACCGCCCGCGGATCACCACCCAGACGGAGCCGAGCATGAGCACGTTCCACAGCAACCCCGAAACCCCCGAGCACGTGCGCGAGGCGTGCGCGCAGTTCCGCACGACGTTCCAGGTGCTGAAAGAGGAAATCGGGAAGGTGATGGTGGGGGCCGAGGACGTGGTGGACGGCGTGCTGACAGCGTTGTTCGCGGGGGGCAACGTGCTGCTGGAGGGCGTGCCGGGGCTTGGCAAGACGCTGCTGGTGCGCACGCTGGCGGAGACGCTGCACCTGCCGTTCAGTCGCATCCAGTTCACGCCGGACCTGATGCCGGCCGACGTGATCGGGACGAACGTGGTGATGGAGGACCCGGAGACGGGGCGGCGGCGGTTTGAGTTCCAGCCGGGGCCGATCTTTGCGCAGGTCGTGCTGGCCGACGAGATCAACCGCGCGACGCCGAAGACGCAGAGCGCGCTGCTGGAGGCGATGCAGGAGAAGGCGGTGACGGTCGCGGGTCAGACGCGGCAGTTGGAGAAGCCGTTCCTGGTGCTCGCGACGCAGAACCCGATCGAGCAGGAGGGGACGTACCCGCTCCCCGAGGCGCAGCTCGACCGGTTCCTGTTCAAGCTGACGGTGGGGTACGCGCAGCTGGAGGACCTGCTGACGATCCTGGACCGGACGACCGGGGCCGAGACGCCGACGGTGCGGGCGGTGCTCGATGGGCCGCAGATCCTGGAGATGCAAAAGCTCGTCCGCGCGTGCGTGATCGCGCCGCACGTGAAGCAGTTCGCCGCAAGGCTCGTGCTGGGGACGCACCCGGAGGGGCGGTTCGCGGCGGGCGACGTGAACCGGTACGTCCGGTGCGGCGCGAGCCCGCGTGCGGCTCAGGCGCTGGTGCTGGGCGCGAAGGTGCGCGCGCTGGTGGACGGACGCTTCCACGCGAGCTTCGAGGACGTGAAACGCATCGCCCTCCCGGCCCTGCGCCACCGCGTGCTGCTGAACTTTGAAGCCGAGGCGGACCGCGTGGATTCGGACAAGCTGGTGAAGCAGATCGTGGAGATGACGGCGACAGAGCCGGTGGGGGTGGGGGTGTGAGTAAAGACACTTGGCAGGATGGACATCAACTGTGGCGAGATTTTGTGAACGAAGTAACCCAGATAGCTTTTAAGCGAAAGCTTATTAAGGATGTGTATAGCGAGAAAGGGATTGAGATAATCAATCAGACGCATAGTAATTGGTTTGCGCGGGTACAGCGAATTCTCATTGACGATTTGATACTATCGGTCATGAGACTACTCGATCCGGATTCGACCGGAAAGTATGAAAATTTTTCACTAAATTATATTACAAAGAATGCTGGAGACTGCATAGATCAGTCGCACCACGAAGAAATTAGTCAATTAATCGACGACGCGGATGAGGTAATCAAAAGAATCAAAGATCACAGAGATAAGCGTATCGCACATGCTGATCTTCGTACTGCGCAATGTCCAATGCAATTGCCAAGTATCAATTTTCAAGATATTGAGTGTGTAATATTCATGCTACAGCGAATTGCGAATATGTATAGCATGCATTTAAATAACGGCCCAATAGAATTCGAAGACATGATTGATCACCGGAGCGGCAAGCTTGTAATCAGTTGTCTGGAGCTTGGAATATCTGCATACTCATTAATTAATTTAGTAAACAAAATTAAATATCAGCATACAGATCGATTGTCATACGATGAATCAAAAATTAAGCCGTTAATTTTTGAAATGAATCGGATGGGTTATCGTCCCAGATCGGACTAAAGCATGCTGCGCACGCCCAATCCAACCCGTCCTCGCAACGCCGACGATCTGCTCGAGCCGCGTCTTGTGGCGCAGATCGGGCGGCTGGATGTGTCGAGCCGCAAGATCTTTGCCGGCAAGCTCAAGGGTGAGCGTCGGAGCAAGAAGCGTGGCGAGAGCGTGGAGTTCACCGATCACCGTCCGTACGCGCTCGGCGATGACATTCGGCACATTGACTGGAACATCTTCGGGCGTCTGGATCGCCTGTTTTTGAAGCTGTTTCTGGAGGAGGAGGATCTGTCGCTGCACGTGGTAATCGACGCGACGGGGAGCATGGATTGCGGGCAGCCGGGGAAGTTTCTGTTTATGCAGAAGGCCGCGATGGCGCTGGCGTACATCGGGCTGGTGAATCTGAACCGGGTGGCGATCACGGCTGTGGGGGGTGAGGTGGAGACGGGGGGGGAGAAGGATGGTGAGCGAGGCGGAGAGGGACACGGCTCGGAGAGCCGTGGTACCACGGGGACGGCGTTGCATGTTGTGCGTGATCTGCGCGGGCGGCGTCGCGTGCACGATGCGGCCCGGTTTCTCTGCGCCCTTCGCCCGGGTGGGGACGCGGATTTTGCCGAGGCGAGCAAGCGGATCGCGCTCTCGCGCCGCGGCAAGGGCGTGATGGTGGTGATGAGCGATTTTCTGATGAAGGAGGGGTACGAGGACGCGCTGCGCCTGCTGGTGGGGCGGGGGTACGACGTGCTGGCGTTGCAGGTGCTGAGTCCGCAGGAGGTGAAGCCGCGGGAGACGCTCGCGGGGGATCTGCGTCTGCGGGACGTCGAGGACGGCGACCGCGCGGAGGTGACGATCAGCGCGCCGCTGCTGAAGCGGTACGAGCGCACGCTCGCGGCGTACTGCGACGGCTTGCGCCAGTTCTGCGCGCGGCGCGAGATGACGCACCTGCTGGTCACGAGCGACACGCCGATCGACACGCTGCTGCTTGAGTATCTGCGTTCGAGGGGGGTGGTGCGGTGAGCTGGTTGACGCCGTGGCTTGGCGGTGTGGCGGCGATGGTGGCGGTGCCGTCGCTGGTGATTCTGTACTTCCTGAAGCTGCGTCGGCGGGATCAGGAGGTGTCGTCGACGCTGCTGTGGCGCAAGAGCGTGCAGGATCTGCAGGCGAACGCGCCGTTCCAGAAGCTGCGCCGGAACATTTTGTTGTTGTTGCAACTCCTGGTGATGGTGGGCGTGCTGCTGGCGCTGGCGCAGCCGATGCTGGAGGGCGAGGGGGCGGCGTCGAGCCGTCACATTCTTCTGATTGATCGGTCCGCGAGCATGCGGACGACCGACGCGGACGACGCGCGCGGGGGCGTCTCGCGGTTGGAAGCCGCCAAAGCGCGGGCGTTGGAGGTTGTGGACGGTCTGCGCGACGGCGGGGGCGTGCTGGGGGGGCGTTTGTTCCGTCAGCGGTCGCCGGACGAGGCGATGGTGATCGCGTTCGACACGACGGCCGAGGTTCGCACGGCGTTCACGGGCGATAAAGCGGCGCTGCGCCGCGTGATCGAATCGATCCAGGCGACCGACGCGCCGGGGCGGTTGGAGGAAGCTGTCCGGCTCGCGCTCGCGCACGCGCCGCAGCGGGCGACGGTGGAGGAGGTGGACGGGCGAGCGACCGGCGCCGATGCGGGCGAACCCGCGGGCGCGGTGGTGCACCTGTTCACCGACGGCGTCTTGGCGGACGCGGGGCTCGCGATGCCGCGTCATGGGGACGAGGTGATCTATCACCGTGTGGGGCGCCGCGAGACGTGGAACGTGGGGATCACGGCGATCCGCGCCGAGCGTGAGTTTGAATCGCCGACGCGGGCGCGCGTCTTCGTCGGGCTGCAATCGACGTCGGCGGAGGCGCGCACGGTGACGGTCGAGCTGCTGATCGACGGCGTGCGCGCGGCGGCGCGGTCGGTCGCGATCCCCGCGAGCGAGGGGGGCGAGGCGTCGGGCTCGGGCGTGGTGTTCAACATCGAGCGCGAGCGTGGCGGGCTGATCGCGGCGCGGATCGACGCGGGCGACGCGTTCGCGGTGGACGATCGCGCGTGGGTCGTGCTCCCGCCGGCGCGACAGCTCGGCGTGGCGGTGGTGACGCGGGGGAACCTGTTCCTGGCGGCGGCGATGGAGGGCATGCCGCTGCGCGCGCTCGATCGGTTCACGCCCGAAGCGTTCGAGGCCGAACTTGCCGCGGGGCGCGCTGCGGCGTACGACGTGGTCGTGCTGGACGGATGGCTGCCCGCGCCGGAAGCGGACGCGCTCCCGCCGGGGCGGTACTTGATCTTTAACGCCGTCCCCGGCGGCGCGAGCGGGCTGGAGGACGTGGGCGCGGGCGAGTCGTCGGTGATTCTGGACTGGTCGCGGGATCACCCGGTGCTGCGCGAGCTGACGCTGGAGGGGCTGGTGATCGCCGAGGCGCGGCGCGTGCGTCCGGGCGAGGGCTCGGCGGCGCAGGTGATCGCGGAGACGGACGTCGGCGCGGCGATCGCCGAGCTCAACACCGGCGGCGTGCGCGCGCTGGTGGTGACCTTCGACGTCGCGCGGTCGAGCTGGCCGTTTGATGTCAGTTTTGTCGTCTTTCTCGCGTCGGCTGTGGAGTACCTGGGCGGGGGCGCGCCGGCGGCGAGTGCCGAGCAGGGCGCGCTGCGTCCGGGGATGGTGCTAACCGACCAGCTCCCGGCGGGCGCGCGGGAGGTCGAGGTGCGCACGCCGAGCGGGGAACGGGCGAGCCTGATCCCCGCGCCGGATGGCAGGATCACCTACGGGCCCGTGCGCGAGACGGGGGTGTACGAGGTGTTCTGGTCGGGCGAGGGCGCGGGCGGCGAAGCGCGCGCGGGCGGTCGGTTCACGCGCGTCTACGTCGCGAACCTCGCCGACCCGGTTGAGAGCGATGTGCGATCGCCCGAGACGCTGGAACTGGCTTCGGCGAGCGTCGCGGCGCGGGAGGGGCGGTCGGTCGCGGTCTCGCGCAGGCTGTGGCCCTGGCTCGTGCTGGCGGCGATCGGGTTTCTCACGCTGGAGTGGTACGTCTACAACCGGAAGGTGCAGCTTTGAGCGCGCGCTGGATGCCTTGGGCGTTGGCGGTGGTGCTCGCGTGCGCGGCGTGGTCGGTGTTTTTCGTACCGACGGCGGGCGCGCAGCTGGGCGGTTTTGGGCAAGCCGATGCCTGGCCCGAGGTTGTCGTCCGGTTCGGGTGGGACGGGTACGTGCGCCCGGAGCGGGTGATCCCGGTCGAGGTGGAGCTTTCGGGCGGGACGCGCGCGTTCTCCGGGCTCGTGGTCTTGCGGTATCGCCAGGATGGGAGCCAGCGCGCGTCGGTGCACGCGCCGGCGGCATCGACGCCGGGGCTTGTGACGCGCGTGCGCGTGCTGTGTGTCTTCCCGCACAATGTCGATCGGGTGGAGGTGGAGCTTGTGGACCTTTCGGGTTCGCAGGCGCGCGTGGTTCGGCGTGCGATCGCGGACGACTCGGCGCGGTCGGTGGGGTTGCCGATGTCGGGGGTGGCGGACGTGGGGTTGGTGCTGTACACGGGTCGGTCGGCCGCGCGGTCGGGTGTGGAGGGCGTGGGACGGGCCGCCCCGACGCAGGCCGATCACCCGATGCGGCGCGGGCGTGATCCGTGGGGCGGCAGACAAACGAACGTGGACACCGAGGCGGAGCGGTGGGGGCTCGTGCGCACGGCACGCGTCGAACCGGACGAACTCGCCGAAGCGTGGGCGGCGTACGACGGCGTCGAGGCGATGGTCATCGACGCCGAAGCCGAGATCAGCGACGCGCAGACCCTCGCGATCCGGCGCTGGGTCCAGGGCGGCGGGCGGCTGATCGTGCTCGCTTCCGGCGCGGGCGCGGGGTGGCAAAGGTTCGTGCCCGAGGGCGTGGCATTGGCGCCGGCGGCTTCGCACACGCTGCCGACCGGCGTTCGGCACGCGATCGATGCGCAACGCCTGCTCGATGCGCGCACGGCACACGTCGGTGCGCTCGCTCCGGGCATGCGCGGCGGGGACGAGGCGACGGTTGAGGCGTCGGCTGCCGAGCTGGCGCAGCGCGAAGCGGCGTTGGTGGAGCAAGTTACGGCACGCGCGCTGCGCCTTGCTCCGGAGCGCCGCGATGCGGGGTGGCGCACGGTCTGGGACGATCCGGGGGAGGGCGGCGTCGCGTTCGGCGCGACCGGGGCGATGGGCTTCGGGCGCGTGCTCGTGCTCGGGGTCAACCCCGGATCGATGCCGAGGACGCTGGATTCGGAACTGGAGGGGCGTCTCTGGCGCGCGGCGATCGGTGTTGTGCTCGACGACTGGCTGTCGCGCCCGGTCGGCATCGACTGGTCGTGGCAGTACCGAGTGACCGGTTCGGGAGCCGATGAGGTCGAACGACAATCGTATGACTTGCTGCTGAGTCGGTCCGCGACGGTCCGCCCGGTGCGCTGGCGTGTGGCGCTGGCGATCGGGATCGGCGTACTCGTGCTGGCGATGCTGGTGGGCCCGTTCGACGCGATCGTGCTCAAGCGGCTCGGGCGACGCCCGTGGTCGTGGGCGACGGCGATGGGCTGGACGCTCGTTGCGTCGGCGGCGGCGGTGTCGATGCCGCTGGTGATGCGGGGCGAGACAACGCGCGGCGACCGCATGCTCGTGATCGACACGCTCGCGCCCGCGACGGGCGAAGTGGGGCTCGCGTGGGGCGAAGGCGTGGCGGGCATTTATGCCGGGCGATCGGGCGTGGTCGCGCTCGAAGCCGAGGGGGCGGCGGAGGACGCGGCGCTCGGCACGGTCTGGCGCGGCGTGTCGAGCTTGCAATCCTGGATGGAGCCGTCACGTTCGGGGCTTGGCGAGCTGCCGCTGTTCCAGCGCGAGGGTGCCGTGCTGCCGGGCGGGATCCCGGTCTCGGTGTGGAGCTTCCGAACGCTCGCGGATCACGGCGAACTGGGCGCGACGGTGATCGCGCGCGTGCAGGGGCGCGGGGCGGACGCGTGGGACGTTGAGCTGCAGGGGCTCCCGCGACAGGGGATCGTCCGCGCGTCGATGCTGCGCGTCGGCGATCAGCGGTTGGCGCTGGATGGGGACTCGGTCGTGGATGAGCATGGGCGCCTGCTGCTGGTGAGCAAGGGGCCCGCGGCGGACAGCTTGCGCGATGAGTTTGAACTGAATCTGATGGCGCAGATCCAAGCCGCCGCGCGTCGCGGGCGGTGGCATCAATCGACTCGCGACTCGGCGATGGGTGCGCCGGGCGCGTGGCGTCGGTCGGCTTCGATCCAGAGCCGGGCCGAGTCCGGGGCGTGGGCTGTGGTGTATCTCATGCTGCACGAGATGGATGCGGACGAGACGTGGACGGGCGATCGCGCCAGCGCGTTCCCGGGCGGCTGGTCCGTGCGATGGACGGTGCACCGCGTGGTGACGCCGCTGCACCCGGTTGATCGCGTGCCGATAAATCGCGGGGCGGACGCGGACGGGGCGGCGCCAGAACCTGAAGCAGACGCAGCGGAGGGCGGGCGATGATCGAGATCCGAGGGCTGACAAAGAAGTACGGCTCGCTGACGGCGGTCGATGCCCTGAGCCTGTCGATCGGCGAAGGGGAGATCTTCGGCTTCATCGGGCCCAACGGCGCGGGCAAGAGCACGACGATGAAGGTGCTCGCCTGCCTGCTCCGCAAGTTCGAAGGCGAGGCGAAAGTCGCCGGGCTCAGCGTGCGCACGCACGCGGACGAGATCCGCGCGATGCTCGGTTACATGCCGGATTTTCTGGGTGTGTACGACGATCTGACGGTCGAGGAGTATCTTCAGTTCTTCGCGGCGGCGATGCGTGTGGAGCGGAAGAAGCGGTCGGCGGTGATCGGCTCGGTGCTGGAGCTGACGGACCTGACGGAGAAGCGTCGCTCGATGGTGAGCGGGCTGAGCCGGGGGATGCAGCAGCGTCTGGGCGTGGCGCGGGTGCTGATTCATGAGCCGAAGGTGCTGCTGCTGGACGAGCCGGCGAGCGGGCTGGACCCGCGCGCGCGGATCGAGATGCGGGCGCTTTTGACCGAGCTGGGCCGGATGGGCAAGAGCATCATGGTGTCGAGCCACATCCTGAGCGAGCTCGCGGAGATGTGCACGTCGATCGGGATCATCGAGCGCGGGAAGCTGATGTACGCGGGCTCGATCGCGGACGCGTACAGCCGCGTGAGCGCGGGGGAGCGCGTCGCGGTGCGCCTGGAGGACGCGGGCTCGATGGCGCGGGCCGCCGCGGCACTGTCGGCCGACGAGCGCGTGCAGAGCGCGGCGGCGGACGACAAGGGGCGCCTCGTCGTCACGCTGCGCCCGGGTCAGCACGGGCATCATTTTCTGCTGGAGATTCTGCTGCGCGAGGGGGCGAGGATCGCCGCGTTCACGCCGCTGGAGGTCAAGCTGGAGGACGCGTTCCTGACACTGACCAAAGGGGCGGTGCAGTGAACGAGACGGCACCGATCGAAGCGGCGGGCACGCCGACGCGGGCCGTCCGCACGGCGTGGTGGCGGCGTGCGGCACGCTGGGTCAACCCGGCGCAGCTCGCGTTCGGCCCGGTCTTTCAGCGCGAGATGCGCGTCGCCGGGCGCGCGATGGGGACGTACATCCGCCGGGCGATGCTCCTGCTCGCGCTGCTGTTCTTCGGGACGATGAGCTACCTCAGCACGGGCGAGCTCGCGTTTGACAGGAGCACTCAGGGGGCGGCGGCCGCGTTGCAATCCCAGCAGGCGATCGCCCAGAGCCTGGTGACGACCGTGCTCTGGGTGATGTACATCGGGGCGGTGCTGATCGCGGCGACGTCGGCGAGCTCGGCCGTCGCGACCGAGCGGCGCGGGCGCACGCTCGACGCGGTCGTCGGCACGACGCTCAGCGGGGGCGAAGTCGTCGTCGGGCACGTCGCCGCACGCACGGTCCAGATCATCATCCTCTGCCTGCTGACCGTGCCCGTCCTGCTCGCGGTGCGCGTGTTCGGCGGGGTGGAGCTGGCGAGCATCGCGGGCGCGACGGCGGTGACGCTCTCGACCGTGCTGCTCGCCGCCTCGCTCGGCGTCGCGTTGAGCCTGTTCACCGTCCGCAACGCGACGGCGGGGAACACGACGGTCGTGATCCTGTTCGGCATGGCGGTGGGCCCGCTCATGCTGACGGGGTTTCTCGTGAGCCGAGGGTGGGCGATGCCGCCGGCGTGGGTGTACTGGTTCTCGCACGGGACCGCGATCGCTGAGCTGGTTGTCGGGGACGAACTGGGGCTTCCGCGCGTCGCCGGCGTGCCGATCTGGGTGGGCTCAATCGGCGTGAACTTGGCGCTGACGCTGCTGATCGCGCTGGCGGCTTCGATCGGTTTCCGCCACGCGGCGCTGAGCGAACGACTCGCAACCCTCGCGGCCCGCGCGGGCGAGCGACGCAGCCAACGCCGGGCGCGGCGCGAGCAACGCCGCCTCGAACGGCGTGCACGCAGAGCCACGACGCCAGCACCGAACCAAGCCGAGGATGAGACGCCCGGGGTGCTTCCGTCGGCCAGCGAACCCGTTGAGAATCTCAGCAAATCGAGCTCGGGCAGCGCAAGCCCGGCGATCCAGCGTGAGGCGCGGATCGTGTCGGATCACCCGGTGCTGTGGCGCGAGGTGCGCCAGAGCGGCGTGGGATGGGTCCAACTCGTCGTGCTCGTGCTCGCGGCAGGGGGATTGATCTGGGCGATGTCGGCTGGCAACGCGCTCGGCGAGGGCGTGGTGTTCGCGATCGTCGCGTACGCGGGGCTGGTGCTGCTCACGGGCTCGGTCGGCGTGGCGGCGAGCCAGACGATCTCCAGCGAGCGCGAGGCGCGCACGTGGGGCGTCCTGCTGACCACGCGACTCCGACCGTGGGCGATCCTGTGGGGCAAGGCGGTCGGCGCGATGCGCCGCCAGCTCTCGCGTCTTGTGCTGTGGGTCGCCCTGCTGGTGGTGATGATCCTCGCGGGCGCGGTGCCGGCGTTCACGCTGGCGATGCTCGCGCTGGTCGCGATCCCGACGCTGGCGTTCCTCGCGTGCGTGGGCGTGGTGATGAGCCTGGTCACACGCAAAGCGACCAGCGCAACGTCCGCGACGATCATCATCGGCGTCACGCTCTGGCTCATCCTGCCGGTGCTGACGATGCTCGTGGTCAACACGCTCAACCATCTCGGCATCTCCATCGATGAAGACTCGTTCTGGATCTTGGGCCTGATCGTGCTGACCAACCCGTTCGCCGTGCTGAGCATGGTGTTCACCGGGGTCCTCGATGCATCCAGCCCGTACGAGTTTCTCGTCTACCGCGGACGTCGCGTCGGGCTCTGGTCGTTCTTCGCCCTGCTCGGCGGGCTGGCGGCTGTGTGGACGGGCGTCTCGCTCGCGGTGCTCTGGCTGGGGACGCGACTCTTCCCGCGCCATGCCGACCGGGGGCTCTGAGCCGAGCGCGGCTTCTTATCCAGGGTGCTCGACCAGGATCTCACCCAGGGGCTTGCGCGTCAGGTCGGGCACGGTGCACCCCTCGGCCGGGTAGCCGACGGGCACGAGCAGGAACGGGCGTTCGTGCTCGGGACGCCCGAGGACCTCGCGGAGAAACCCCATCGGGCTCGGCGTGTGGGTGAGCGTCGCGAGCCCGGCGTGGTGGCACGCCGCCAGCAGCAACCCGCACGCAATACCGACCGATTCCTGCAGGTAGTAGACCTGCCCGCCGTCGTCGGTCTGCCGAAGGGCAAAGACCACGATCAGCCACGGGGCGACTTCGAGATAGGGTTTGTGCGGATTGGTGCCAAAGGGCGCGAGGTCGGCGAGCCATCGCTCGCTGGCGCGTCGCTCGTAGAACGCGCGTTCCTCCGCTTCGGCCCCCTCGCGGATGCGCCGCTTGAGCGCAGGGTCGCCGACGGCAACGAATCGCCACGGCTGCTTGTGCGCCCCGCTCGGGGCCGTTCCCGCAGCCAGCACGACCGAGCGGATCACCTCGATCGGTACAGGGCGATCTGAGAACTGGCGCACGGTCCGGCGCCGGCGTATGACGTCGTAGAACCTGGTGGCGGCCAAGGCAGGCGGCTCGCCGGGGTCGTACGACTCCAGCGGGATCTGGCGTGCCGGGCCCTCGGGGGTGGGGGGAGCGGGTTCAGGTGTGGTCATGGCCATATAAAACCAAGTGTTTTCCCGTGTTTACCGGTGGCTCTGGGCGTCGAGGGGAACTCTGTGCCGTCGTGGGGATCCAACATGACACCCAGAGGGCGGCGAGCGAGTGGAGGCGTCTCCTCTTCTTGGGTAAGGAGTTTCATGATGGGACGGTTCGGAAACACGCCTCACGTGCGAAGTGTGCCCCGGGATGCGATTTCTGCCCATGTTCTGCAAAATCGACGCGCCGATGGGCCCGCAAGGGGGCACCGAGGGCGGCTCGGTGTCCTAGCCGCGGCTGCGGTCGCCGTGCTCGCGGGCTCGGCTGTCGGCGAAGGGCCTCACGCCGGGGGCATGGACGAAACGGCGATCGTCAGCCCCATCTCGGACGGCTCGCTAGTCATCCGCTCGGTGGACAACGCGGCCCTGCTCTATCACCGCTACTGGGCGAGCTGGGACCACGCGCAGGTGCGGGGATTCATGGACACCTTCGAGCTTTCGAACCCCGAGTGGTCGCCCAACGAGGCGGTCAGCGCCTGGCTGCGCGAGCACATCTCGATGCCGGGGCTGCTCCGCGCGACGCGGATCGAGCGGGCCGACTTCGGGTTGGAGCGCGAGCTCGGGCTGGAGGTCGTGCTCACGCACCTCGGGCCGATGCGCAGCACGGCTCGCCTGCTGATCGCCGACGCTCGCCGCCTGGAGCGCGAGGGCGATATGCGGGGCGTAACCGACCGCATCGCGGCCGCGGTGCGCCTGTCGCAGCACGTCAACGGCGGTGATTCGGCTCTGCTGATCGAGCCGCTGGTCGGCGCTGCGATCCTCTCGCTCGCCTGTTTCGAGGTCGAGCGTCTGTCCGCGGGCGACTCGCTGACGCCCGAGGCCCACGCGATGCTGGTCGAGGCGTTCGCCGGTGTGGACAAGCACGACCCGGTCGGCATCCGCGCCGCGATGGCGCAGGAAGGGCGGAGCGTGATTCGCGAGGTCGATCGCCTGATCGACCACGCCGCGGCTCACCCCGGCAGCACGCCGTTCGACGCCCTGCTCAGCGGCGCGGGTGCCGGCGAACGGGTCGCCGCGAAGCTGCGCGAGATGGACACGAAGTCGCTGCGCGAGGACGCGCGTCGGCTCGCGACGTTCTACGAGACGCTCGCGGAGGTGATCCAGGCCGAGGAACTCGTCGAGCGGGCGATGGCGCTGGATGAGCTGGCCGCGGCGGGGGGCTTCGGGCTCTTCGCTCAGGCGCTCGCGCCCTCGCTTACCCAGGTCGCGGGCTCGATCGAGCGGGTGGAGGCGACGATCGCCAGCGCCCGGGCCGCCCTCGCGGACGCCCAGCCCCGCCCGGGCTCGGCACCCCGGGTCCGCTAGTCGGGATGCTTCCCTCCTCGCCCCGCGGATGGTCGCGGGGCGGTGACGGCATGTCGGGAGGGGGGGCGTGGGGTTCCGTGCAGCCCCCCTCCCGACCGTGCCGATAACAAGTCTGATGCGCCGGCTCGCGTTCACGCTGTTCGCCTGCGCCTGCCTCGCCGGCGGGGTGGGCACCGCACGCGCCCAGGACTTCGATCAGGAGCCCGACGAACGCCCCGCCGAGCGCCTGGAGCACGCCTCGCGCGAGCGCCCGGCCCTCCCCATCGGGGGCGCCCACCGACCCGGGGCCGCCAACCGGCTGGTCCGCCTCTTCGATTTCGACGAGCGCGCGACCAACTCGACGGACCTGCCCGAGTCCTGGTTCCGCGCTCAGAACGACCCGGCTGTGCGGGAGCGTCCGGGCTTTCCGATTTTCAACCTCGCCCGGCTCACGCCGACCGGCGACGAAGAACGCGGCGACGCCGTCCGCATGACCACCCGCGGCGGGAGCGCCTCGCTGCGCCTCCGCCCCGGGGTGATCCCGGTCTTCCCGAACGCGGACTACCGCGTGTCGGTCTTGGTGCGGACCGATGGGCTGCGCCACGCGCGGGCGCGCCTGGTCGCGCGGTTCGTCGATGCCGACGGGCAGGCGATGACGCGGAGCGAGGCCGCCTCGGCGCTGCTGCTCACCGAGGGCGAGTGGGAGCGCGTCTTCGTCGATCTCCGCGGCGATGACGAGCGGGCGGCTTTCATCCAGATCGATCTCGAGCTGCTCCAGCCCGAGCAGTTCGAGCCGAGCCGCCTCGGCGAGCGGGATATCTGGGTGCAGGATTTTGAAGGTGCGGCGTGGTTCGACGACGTCGCGGTGGTGCAGATGCCGCGGATCGAGCTCGCGACGACCGCGCCGGGCAACGCGGTGCTCGCGCCGGAGTCGCCGGAGCTCTCGCTGCTCGTGCGCGACCTGACGGGCGAGAGTCTGTCGGTGACGATCCGCGTGCTGGACATCGACGGTCGCGAGGCCGACCGGTGGACGACGCGAGCCGCGGGCGGGCGCATCGGGACAGCGTGGCGTCCTTCGCTGGACCGTCTCGGGTGGTACCGCGCAGTGGTGGAGGTGGAGGCCGACGGGCAGCGCGTGGGCTCGTCGTGGTGCGACTTTGTGTGGGTGCCGCCGCTGACGGTGACGACCGCGCCGCGCCGCCGAACGGGCGAGCTTGCGGGCGTGGACGCGAACGCGGACCGTGAGCGGAACCGTTTCGTGGTGGACGTGTCGTCGATGCCGGAGGGGCTGATCGCGCCGCTGCCGGCGATGGTGCGCCGGTTGGGCGTGGGCTCGGTGGTGGTGCCGGTCTGGGGCCCGTGGGCGGAGGGTCGCGACGCGGTCGCGCAGCACGCGCTGCTGGAGCCGATGCTGGAAGCGTTGCTCGCCGACTGGCTGACGGTGACGGTCGCGGTGACGAGCCTGCCGCCGACGGTCGCGTCGTCGCTGCGGATCAGCGCCGAGAGCGTGCTGGCGTTGTTCGAGCGGGAGCCGGGCGCGCTCGCGCGCCACCTGGATCCCTTGCTGGATCGGTACGGGCAGCGGATCGGTCGGTGGCAGGTGGGGGCCTCGTCCGGCGAGCGATCGGGCGCGACGCCGGAGGGTGTCCGCGGCGCGATCGCCCGCGCCCGGGCTCGTCTGGCGGCGCTGGTCCCCGGCCCAACCGTCGGCATCGGGTGGGCGATCGAAGAAGACATGGGCGTCCTTATCAGCGTCGATCGCGCCAGCGAGGGCGCCGCACCCGCCCCCGGAGCCGTGACCATCGCCTGGGCGAACGCGTTCCCCGCCAGCGCCATCGCCGAGGCGCTCGCCCACTTCCGCGACCAAGGCCCGGGCGCACGCGGCGCCGAAGCCACGCTCCGACTCGAAACGCCGGACCTCGAACTCCTCGGCCCGCGCGTCGGCTCGGCCGTCTTCGCCCAGCGCGTTCTCGAAGCCTGGCGCGTCGCCGCCCCCACCGAACGCGGGCGCGCGCCCACGCGCCTCGCGATCCCCGAACCCTGGCAGTGGATCGACGCGCGCCGCCCGCAGCCGATGCCCGAGCCGACTTACGCCGTCTGGCGATCCATGATCGAACGCCTCGCCTACCGAAGGGTGGTGGGGGAGCTCCGCGTCGCGCCCGGCGTGCGCGCGTGGATCCTCGCCCCCACGCCCGAGGCCCCGGTCGGGCGCGGCGGGGCGTTGGTCCTCTGGACCGATCACCTCCCCGTCGCCGACCACGCGCTGGAACTCTTCCTCGGGCACGACGAGATCCGCGCGCTCGACCTCTACGGCAACGCCCGAACGCTCCACCCGACCACCGTCGTGGACGAGGACGACCCGACGCTCCCCGCCCGCCCGGTCCACCGCGTGCACGCGACGCCGGAGCCGGTCTTCCTGGAGGGCATCGACGTCGCGCTGCTCCGGTTCATCACGGGGTTCACGATCGAGCCGCCGCTGCTCCCGGCCGCGAGCGAGGTGCACCGGCGCGAGCTGCGCGTGTCGAACCCGTGGGCGTCGGCGATCAACGGGCGCTGGGCGTTGATCCAGCCCGGCGGGCGTGCCTCGCCGGAGGGCGTGCCGGATCGGTCCTGGTCGCTGACGCCGCGGCGTTCGGGCTTCGGGCTCGCGCCGGGGGAGACCTCGCTGGTGCCGATGTCGATCGTCCTGAGCCCGGCTCAGGAAGCCGGCCCGCTGCCGTTCGTCTTCGAGTTCGAAGTCCTCGCCGGCGACCGCGCCTACCCGCGGATGCGCCTGACCGTCCCGATGGAAGTCGGGCTCGATGATCTGGAACTGCTGCTCAGCCACCGCCCGATCCCGACGCAGGTCGGCCCGGACGTGCTCGTCGAAGCGACCGTCACCAACCTGGGCGAAGAAGAAACGATGCTCGAAGTCGTCGCGTTCGCCCCCGGCTTCCCCCAGCAGCGGGCAACGATCCCCGCCCTCCCGCCGGGCGAACGCACGGTCGTCCGCTTCCAATACCCCGACGGCGCCGCCCGCCTCCGCGGCCAACGCGTCTCCGTCCGCGTCGCCAACCCCGACACCACAGCCAGACTGAACAAGAGCGTGGCGATCGAGTAAACTGCCGCAACGGGGCGGCCCCGTGCGTCAGTTTTTGGCTCAAGCGAAATTTGGTCGGGCTATGCACTGCTTGGTATGCAGCGTGCTTCAGGTGTCGCATGATCAAGGCAGTTGCTACACCAAATGAAATATGATTTTGATCATGGCTATTGAGAGCAACTCTGTTGTCGATCTGATTCTGCGGGCGGTCTATGAACTGCCAGCCGAAAAGGCTGCGAAATTATTACGAGACAATCGGCTGGGCGTGGCGGGTTCGATCGGCTGTTGTCCGGGCTCAGAACTCGACGAATACATGAGACATGTCATCCCGTCAGGGACTCGCGAATGGTCGGCGTTTAGACTTCGTGAATTTGATACTGACGCAGGCGAGAGGTACGCTGTAGCTGAGGGCAAAAGTCTGTCGAGCGTGCTTGATGATGCGCAACGCCAAGATCCATATGTCTACTTTATATATAACAAAAATTTTGTAATTATTACATATTTTGAATCGATATTCGTGTTTTCGACCAACCTAGAGGTTGTCCGTTTAATCTCACTGCATATCCCGGTGGGGTCGAGCATGGCTGATGTTGATTCTGATTGGGAATACGAATTTTCGGTGGCGATGAAAAATGTTTACGCCATAGCTCGTCTGATTTAATCTATGCTCAAGAGTGGGGGTTTATTAGCGTGTGCGGGTCATAGAGAGATTGAGCTGGTCGCTCCGATGATGCACCGAAGCGGTCATGCCCTCTGGTGCCCTTACTTTCCCGCCTTCCGCAGCACATGAATCGCATACATCGTCTCCCCCGGCGTCCACGGTTCGCCGTGCTCGTCGGCTGTGCCGAACGGGGTGAAGCCGGCTTTGCGCACCGCTGCCCGCCACTGGCTTGGCGTGTAGCAACGCAGCGCGTACGTTGAGTTCATCTCGCGCTCCCGCGTCGGCGTTGTGATCGTCATGTGGCTGATGACCGTCTCCGTGCGCGAGCCCGGCTCCGGCGGGAGGTACTGGATCACCTGGCGCACCCGCAGCCGCCCGCGCGTGCCGACCCACACGTCCTCCGACGGGTGCTCGATCCCCGGCAGGCTCGTGTTGATGCCCACCGCGTACACCCCGCCGGGCGCGAGCGCGTCGTGCACGGAGCGCAGGTGCGCGTGCAGCTCGGCATCGGTCATCAGGTGCCGAATGGTGTTGACCAGGTTGAACGCAAACGCGCACCGCCCGGCGTCCCGCCCGAGCACGCCGCCGAAATCGGTCATCTCCCCGACCTCGACACGGACACGCGTATCGAGCCCACGCCGCGCGATCCACTCGCGTGCATACGCCACCATCGCCGGCTCACGATCGAACCCGACGAGGCGATGGGCTGTGGGGGTGCCCTCCTGCCCGCCCGATTTCGCGAGCGCCCGCAAATACCGCCCGGTGCCGCAGGCGGGTTCGAGCCAGGGGCGCGGATCCCGCTCGCGCACGCCGGCGGCTTCGCGCGCCAGGCGTATCAGCCCCGCCGCCTCGCGAGCCGTGCCTTGCTGGTGGAGCACGTCGTACCAGAGCGGGAGCGTGTAGATGTCGGCGGCATCGGCTTCGGGCATCGTCATGCGACGATGCTACAGGTGGGGGCGTAGGGCGTGCGCACGCGCCGGTGCCCCGGAAACGCGCAGCCGTCCGCGGCGGAGCATTTCCGGGCTTCTGATCTTCGTTGCTCTTTGAGCGCAGTCCGCGCCCGATCACGGAAAAGCTCCGGCGACCTCTCGGTCGCCTCCGCGTTTCCGGGGCACCAGACCGCCTGCCCCCGAGGACTTTCTGGCCGCTACGATGGATGAGTTCGCTCGGGGCGCCGGCGGCCACTCGTGAGCCGTGCGGCTGAGACGCACCCGTTGAACCTGAACCGGTTCGCACCGGCGGAGGGAACGCGAACGAGCGGGAACGCCCACCATGCGCCCCGCCCGTCACGGACTTTCGTCGGCGAGCCCGTCAACCGCACGCACGCGGCACACACGGAGCACGCCACAATGACCACCAGCACCACCGACCACAAGGTCTACACCCTCGCCGCCAACCCCGGCGCCTCGCGCCCGGCCGAACGCTTCGCCGTCCCCACACGCGGCGCGGGCGACCCCGGCAATAGCCCCGAAGCCACAACCCCCGGCTCCTTCGCCAACCGCCCCGACCTCGGCGGCCCGCTCACCTACGCCAGCCCCGACACCCCCAACATGCCCGAACCCTCCCCCTACACCGCGTGGGACTTCCTCCCCGACGGCTGGAGCGTCGCGACACTTGCCGCGGGCGAACACGCCAATGGGCGTGTCGAAGCCGCCTGCTGCATCCCCGGCAAGCGCCAGGCGACCTTCACCGACGCCCGCGGCATCACCCGTCGCGTCACCTACCCAGAAGGCTTCGAGCCCATCACGCAGCTGGAGTCGGCCCGTCTCGGCGTCATCACGCCCGAGATGCGCCGCGTCGCGGAGCGCGAGCCGCACTTGTCAGCCGAGCAGGTGCGCGACGAGATCGCCGCGGGGCGCATGGTCATCCCCGCCAACATCCGCCACCTCGCGCACAAGCTCGACCCCATGTGCATCGGGCGCGCCAGCAAGACCAAGATCAACGCCAACATGGGCGCGAGCCCCGTCTCCAGCGGCACCGACGAAGAGCTCGAAAAGCTCGACTGGGCCATCCGCTGGGGCGCGGACACCATCATGGACCTCTCCACCGGCGGCGACCTCGACGCCTGCCGAACCGCCTTCTGCAAGCACTCCACCGCCCCCATCGGCACCGTCCCGATCTACTCCATGATCATCGGCAAACGCCTCGAAGACCTCGACGAGGCGACGGTCATGGCAACCCTCGAAAAGCAGGCTGAGCAGGGCGTGGACTACTTCACCATCCACGCCGGCGTCCGCCGCGCTCACCTGAAGTACGTCAAGAACCGGCTCATCGGCATCGTCTCCCGCGGCGGCAGCCTCCTCGCGAAGTGGATGCTCACACACAACCGCGACAACCTCATGTACGACATGTGGGACGACATCTGCCGCCTCATGCGCCGCTACGACATCACCTTCTCCATCGGCGACGGGCTCCGCCCCGGCGGGCTCGCCGACGCGACCGACGACGCACAGCTCGCCGAGCTCGAAACCATCGGCGAGCTCACCGAGCGCGCCTGGCGCCACGGCGTGCAGGTCATGGTCGAAGGCCCCGGGCACGTCCCGCTCGATCAGATCGAGTACAACATGAAACTCCAACGCCGCCTCTGCCACGGCGCGCCCTTCTACGTCCTCGGCCCGCTCGTCACCGACACCTTCCCCGGCTACGACCACATCACCAGCGCCATCGGCGCGACCAACGCCGCCTACCACGGTGCCAGCATGCTCTGCTACGTCACGCCCAAGGAGCACCTCGGGCTCCCCAAACGCGAGGACGTCAAGCAAGGGTGCGTCGCGTACAAGATCGCCGCCCACGCCGCCGACATCGCCCTGGGCATCCCCGGCTCCCGCGCCTGGGACGACGACCTCACCCGCGCCCGAGCCGCCCTGAACTGGGAAAAACACCTCGAGCTCGCCTTCGACACCGACACCGCTCGCGCGTACCACGACGAGGACCTCGACGTCGATACCGACTTCTGCGCCATGTGCGGGCACGACTGGTGCAGCGTGCGCATCAGCAAGGAGATCCAGGAGTTCGCCAGCGGCAAGGCCGACGGGTTCGAACGCGTCGGCGCCGGCGGCAAGCTCGGCGCCCCCGTCAAGAGCGCCGCCCTGACCGAGGAGCAGCAACGCATCCTCGAACAACGCGGCTACCTCAAGCCCGAAGAGATCCACAAGCTCGCGAGCAAGACCAGAAAAACCGTCCCCGCCGACGACGAAGGCAAAGCCGCCTGCCACAGCGACTACGTCGACGCCGAGGAAGCCAGAAAACTCCAGAACGCCGAACTCGTCCAGCTCAACACCCTCCCGGCCCACGGGATCGCGAAGGATGATCGGTTGATCTGAATGAACACGCCTCGGGATGTGTTCGTATGTCACGAGCGATCCCGTACCGATGCCGATCCAACACAGGGAGATGTTTGTGCAGATCGAAATCAACTATCGGAATATGGACAAGTCCGACGCCGTCAATGGGCATATCGAGCAGGAGCTCGGCTCGGCGGTGGGGCGGTTTAGTGAGCGGCTCACTCGGGTCGAGGTGCATCTGTCGGACGAGAACGCCGGCAAGAGCGGGCCCGACGATAAGCGGGTGATGTTCGAGGCTCGCCCGCGCGGGATGGACCCGATCGCGGTCGAGGCTCGGGACAATGACATGTACAAAGCAATCAGCGAAGCCGCCGGCAAGCTCCGCCGGGCGCTGACGACGCGCTTCGAGAAAGCCGACGCGCACTGAGTCGCCGCCTCGCTCGCGACGCCCCGGGGAACAATCCCCGCCCTCGCGTGGTTCAGCCCGCGTTGGCGGCACATCCCGGTCGTGCCGCCGCGCTTTCTCGCTGTCCTGTGATGAAGGAGGATCCTGCACCATGCGCCGCGCTGCCGCCGCTGTTTGCACGCTCTTGACGCTCTCGCTCGCGTTCACGCTCACCGGCTGCGCCTCGGCCAAGGGCGGCTCACCCGCCGAGCGACGCACCCACGCCCTCGACATGCGCGAAGCCACGCTCCAGGAGCTCTACACCCAGCGCCCCGGCACGCGCGAGGAGATCCGAAACGCCGCCGGCTACGGCGTCTTCAGCGCCATCGGCACCAACATCATCCTCGTCTCCACCGGCGGGGGCTACGGCGTCGTCACCAACAACCGAACCAACGAGGAAACCTTCATGCGCATGGGCGAAGTCGGCGTCGGGCTCGGGCTCGGCGTCAAGGACTTCCGAGCCGTCTTCGTCTTCCACGATGAGGAAACCCTCAACCGCTTTGTGGAAAGCGGGTGGGAGTTCGGCGCCGAGGCCGACGCCGCCGCCAAAGCCGGCGACCAGGGCGGTGCCGCATCCGCAGCCGCCAACACCAACCGAGGCATCACCGTCTACCAGTTCACCGAAAACGGCATCGCCCTCAGCGCCACCGTCAGCGGCACGCGCTACTGGCGCGACAACCGCCTGAATTAGGCGCACGCCACGCGTCGATGCCCCGCGGAAGCCGCAGAACCCGCCGAAGCCGTCGGCGTACAGTTCCCGCAAGGGACCGGGACGCACCCGACGCCCGCCGACTTTCAGGAGTTCCACGCATGGGCAGCCGCCTGACCGTTTTTGCAACCCTTCTCGTCCTCGCGGGCCTGTTCCTCGGCGGGTGCGCCGGCCCCAAGGGCTCCACACCCGAAGACCGCCGAGCCTTCGCGCTCGAGATGCGCGAATCGACCCTCGCCACCCTCTACCGGCGCAGCCCATGGACCGAGGACGAGATCGCCGGAGCCGCCGGGCACGCCGTCTTCAGCGCCATCGGCACCAAGATCATCCCGATCTCCACCGTCGGCGGGTACGGCGTCGTCCACGACCGCGCCTCGGGGCACGACACCTACATGCGAGCCGGCGGGCTCGGGCTGGGCATCGGGCTGGGCATCAAGGACTACCGAGCCATCATGGTCTTCCACGACGCCGACTCGCTCCAGGATTTCCTCAACAACCGCTGGGAGATGAACTTCGAAGCCGACCTGGCCGCGAAGTTCGGCGACTCCGGCGGCGCGCTCGCCGGCGGCGCCAACGCCCGGCGCACCGTCACCGTCTACCACATCACACGAAACGGGCTGGCGATCTGCGCCACCATCAACGGCACGCGCTACTGGCGCGACGACCGACTGAACGAACCCGACCACGACCATGATTCGGAGGTGGCTTATGCCGATGCGCCCCACACGACACGATCTACCCACTGACGCCCGCGAAAAACTCGTCTCTCTCCTCAACGAACGCCTCGCGGACGCCGTCGTCCTCGCGACCCACGCCAAGCAGGCGCACTGGAACGTCCGCGGCCCATCGTTCATCGCGCTGCACGAGCTCTTTGACGACGTTGCGAGCAAGGCCCAGGCCCAAGCCGACCTGCTCGCCGAGCGTCTCGCGGCCCTCGGCGGCGTCGCGTTCGGCGACGCGAAGTCTGCCGTCGCGCAGTCCAACCTGCCCGACTACCCCGCCGACATCGCCAGCGGCTCAGCGCACGCCGACGCCCTCGCCGCTGCGATCAGCGTCTTCGCGAAGGGCGCGCGCACGAACATCACCGAAGCCGCCGACCTCGGCGACGACGCGACCGCCGACGTGCTGACCGAAGTCGTGCGCGAAGCCGACCAACTGCTCTGGTTCGTCGAGGCGCACCTGCACGCCGACCGCTGACTCAACCGTGCCGCGGGCGTCCCGCCCGTGCGCACTCAAGTCGACGCCGTCTCGCGCCGAGCGGGCACCGGCTCGCTCGGCGCCTTCACGACCGGCAGCGCACACCGCCCGCTCGCGCACGGATCCTGGCGAAACGTCAGCCGATGCCGGTTCTTCGCGAACCAGACGTACGCCCGATCCACCAGCGGGCGAACCATCGCCCACCGCGTCCACGCGAGCAGCCAACCCCAGCCGACCGCTTCGTACGAGCGCCGAAAAACCTCGACGCCCTCGATCACTTCGCCTTCCGGCGTGACGCCGTGGATCCGCCCCATCACCTCTTCCCACGTCTTGCCATACTTGCCGGCATCGAACGCGGGGTCGGCGATGTCCTCCAGGTCCAGCCGCCCGCGCCCGCCGTCCATCCAACGCAGCATCGCCGCCTCTTTGACGCAGAGCGGGCACTCGCCGTCGATCAGGATCCGGAACCGCCAGTCGCTCATGGGCGAGAGCCTCCGCGGGCGTATTCGCACGCCCGCCGCCGCCCGATTCGTGCCCTTGCCCGCGCCTTCGCTTATGCGGACGCATCGATCGCGGCGATCGAGCACGCGCGGATCACGGTCAGCCCGAGTCGCTCCGCCTCGGCGACCACGTCGCCGTCGTCCGCGCCCGGGTTGAGCCAGAGCTCGCCCACGTCGCCCCGGGCCGCGAGCTCGCGCACGGCCTGGATCCCGCCCTCGCGCGCGAGGTACAGGCTCGCACGGTCGATCGCCCCGGGCACGTCGCCGATCGACGCGAACACGCGCACGCCCTCGATCTCGCCCCCCTTGGGGTTCACCGGCAGCACTTCGTGCCCCTGCGCCAGGTACGCGCGCACGGCCACGTTCCCGAACTTGCGTCGATCCGCCGAAGCCCCGATCACCATCACACGCATGCCGAGCCTCCGCACGACCAACCCGCGCCGAAGTCCGCGTCATCCCGGAAGCCGCTCACCCGATCCGCAGACGAACCGTCCCGCCCGGCGTCACCCGCGTCGCCCGATCCCCCGCGTCCGCCTGCGCAGCGGGCGCCAAAGGCGTCGACTCCCTCGGCGCCACGGGCGCGGGCGTGGGGGGGCGAACCGGCTTCGCTTCGACCACAACCGCCGAGTTTTCCGCCGTCGGTTCCGTCGTCGGCTCCGCCGCCCTCGATGGCGCAGCCGAAACCACCGCGCCCGGCGTCAGAATCTCGATCACCACGTCCCGCAGGTCCGCCCCCGGCTCCACATGAATCGCCCGCGCGCGCACCCGCCCGCGCAGCACACCCTTCGGGCCCACGATCACCGCGCCCGGCGTCTCCACATGCGAGTCCAGTTCGCCGAAGACCTCAACACCCGCACCCGCGACCACGCGCCTCGGCGTCGCCTTCGACTTGCGTTCCACGACAAACCGCCCGCACGTCGCGACCGATCCCGGCGCGTGCTTGCCGCGCACGATCACATCCGCCACCACTGCGCGACGCGAACACCCCGGGCAGACCACGCTCTCGGCTTTTCGGGACACACGAAAGCCGTGCCCGCACCAGCAGCAGGCGACCGCACGCTCCGGCGTCGGGGGTGTGGCGAACCGAAGCGACATCATGCCCGATCAATCGCTCCCGGCGTTCGAGGCAGCGCCCGACGACGCGCCCGCACCCTGCCCGCCCCCTTGGCTCAGCCACGCCGGCTCCGCGCCCGCGCCGCCCTCGCCAAGCCACGCCGGACGCGCGCCCGCCTTCGGCTCCGCCACCGCGTGCTCCGCCCGGGCCTCGGGCCGCGCCTCGGCACGAGCGCGGGACGAGCCGTTCGCGCTCGCCGCACCCCGGCGGCCCGTGCCCTCGCCCTCGCTGCTCACGTTGCAACGCCCGACCCAGTGCGCTCCCTCGCTGACCGCGAGCGTCCGGGCCGTCACATCCCCGATCACCCGCGCGTTCGCCCCCAGGCGCACCCGATCCCGCGCGATCACGTCCCCCTCGACCTGCCCGTCGATCACGACGCTGGCGGCCTCGATCGTCGCCCGGCATCGGGCCCCCTGACCGATTTCGACTTCACCCTTGGCCGAGATCCGACCCTCGAAACGCCCGAGGACGCGGGCGTTCCCGCCGAAGGCCATCTCCCCGGCAATCTCGGCGTCCGGGCCGATCACGGTCGTCTGCTGCGCGTCCTGCGTCATCGAGCGGATCCTCCGCCCAGGGCCGACGGCCCCGAGTCTGTGCATGTCCAAACCGATCGCGCCCGATCGTCGCCGAGCGTACGCCCAACCATCGGCAAGAACCGCGCCCATGGGCCAGAATTGCCGATCGCCGAGCGAACCCGCCCCAGGCATCCATCGCGTCGGCGGCTTCGAAGCACGATCCGACCCTGTATCCTGCCCGTTCGGTGTTCGTACACGGGCTCAGGCCACACGGGGGGAAGAACCATGCCGTTCGAGTTGGACCAGTTCGTTCAGACCCGCCCCGTTCTCTACCACCTCACCCGGCAGTCCAACTTGGAGCGGATCCAGAGAATGCAGCAGTTGGACTCTGCCGCCAAATTGCTCGACGAGGCGGGTCGTCAGGACCTGTTGCTTGAACGTCGGGAGCGATGCCTGCTCTTGTCAATCGGGGATGAGATTGTGCACGTTCGAGATCAGTTGCCGTTGAAGGACGGGAGCATTCATTTTCTGGATGGGTGGACGCTTGCAAAGCTCGTTGACCACCTAAACGGTTTTGTCTTTTTCTGGCCCGGGCGAGAGAGTAAGCCGGGTGACTATGCGTTACGCCACTTCGGGGCGTATGCAGGCGATGACAACGTGGTGCTGCGGTTCAAAACGTCGGAAATTCTGGCGGCAAACAGCATGAACCCACCTGTGTTCAGCAGGTGCAACTCGGGAGGCCCTCGAACGAATCCGAACTCGTCCTATCCCGGCAAGAGAGCACCGCGTGGTCCCGAAACGTTCGTACTTGCAAAAGATTTTGATGGCAAGCCAGGCAAAGTTGTTGAAGTGGCGTTTCGTCAAACGGTCAGTCTCAGAGATTGCACGATCGACGTCCGATCCCCACACGAATTTCTGTCCCAAACCTAGTGCCTAGTGCCCAATGCCGAGTGCCTCCCCCCCCCGGAGTCCCCATGCCCCGCGTCTACGAAACCGAGTGCTGGCTCGCCGCCCCGATCGACGAGGTCTTCCCCTTCTTCGCCGACGCGTGGAATCTTGAGCGGATCACGCCGCCGTTTCTGAAGTTCGAAGTTCTGACACCGAAGCCTCTGGAGATGCGCGAGGGCGCGATTATCGACTACCGGCTCAAGCTCAAGGGCTTCCCGATCCGCTGGCGGACGCGGATCGCTGCGTGGGAGCCGCCGCACCGGTTCATCGATACGCAGATCAAGGGCCCCTACAGCCTCTGGCATCACGAGCACACGTTCGAACCCAAAGACGGCGGCACCCTCTGCCGCGACATCGTCACCTACAGCTATTTCGGGCAGTTCGCGGTCGAGAGCTGGTGGGTGCGGAAGGACATCGAAGCGATCTTCACCTATCGCCAGAAGGTCATGCAGGAAATCTTCGGCGGGGCGCGCGAGCCAACCACCGTCTAGCTTCTGTTTCGTCGATCTCTGTCAGAACGAGCCGCGACCCTGAGGGAGCGGTTCTCCGGCAGGCACCAGGAGCCGGGCACCAGGCACCAGACCCTTGCATCCAGCACTGGTGCCTGGTCACTGGCTCCTGGGGCCTGATCCAACCGATCCGCCCGGCGCTCACCAGATCCGGCGTGAAGCCCAAGGCGCGGCCAATCTCCCGATATACACCGCGGCGATCGTCTTCACGATCGTCCCCGGGATGAACGGGTAGAGCCCGCCTTCGAGCGCGCGCGCCAGGCCGAAGCCGTTGACGATCGCCAGCCACGGCACGCCGACCGCGAAGATCACCGCGTGCCCCGCGAGCACGCCGACCGCCATCGCGCCCCAGCCTCGAACCGTCCCGTCGCGGCGCTTGATGATGCTCGTGATGAGGGGTTGGCAGAGCACGAACCCGACGAGATACCCCCCGGTCTGCCCGAGGATCGCGCCGAGCCCCTTTTCGCCGCCCGCGAAGATGGCGCTGCCCGCGACGCCGACGAGGACGTAGAGCAGCATCGACACGGTTCCAAGCTTCGGCCCCAGGCAAAGAGCCGCCAGCACCACCGCGAGCGTCTGGAGCGTCATCGGCACGCCGTCCGGCGGCAACGGCACCGCGACCTGCGCCCCAAGACCCACCAGAAACGGGAACGTCACCACGCCCAGCAGGCGCAGCAAGAGCAGTTCGATCGGGCGATCGAGCGAAAGCCCGCCCCGCGAACCTGTTTTCTGAGCCGACGACGAACCCGCGCCCTCGTGCATCCTGTGCGTCTCCAGGCCCCGCATGCCTACGCGTGCGGAAGCCGAGTCTATGTCTTGCCGCGTGCGATCTGGGTCTTGGCGTCCCGGTCCGGTACACTGGCCCCGAAGGCTCCCGCGTCTCGCACAAGCTTGCGAAGGAGAGACCGATGCACCATCCGACACGGGGCTTATTGAGCCGCGTCCAAACTGCTTTCGGGCTCGCGCTCAGCGCCGCCCTCATGCTCACCGCCTGCGGCAAAGACGCTTCGGAGCCCGCTTCCGCCACGCCGACAACCGGCGGCTCGGCGACGGGCTCCGCTTCGCGCGACGCGGTGGACCAGGCCGCCGCCCGCGCGAGTGAAGCGACGCGTCGGGCGGCCGAGGACGCGGCCCAGTCCGCGTCCGACCCCGAAGCCGCGCGTGCCGCCCGCGAAGCCGGGGCCGAGGGCGAGGCGATGATCGAGCACGCCCGCGTGACGATCCGCGGCTATCTGGACCAGCTCGACGAGATCGTGGACGCCGTGCGTTCGGTCGATTCCCGCGCGACGGCGGCCGCCCGGGGCCCGCAAGTTGCCGCCGGCGTCGCCACGCTCGACCGCCTCTGGCAGGAGTTCAACACCCTCCCCGAGCCCGCCCGCATGCACGCGATCGGCACCGTGCAGGCCCGCTTGGCCGACGTCCGCCGCCAGCTCGCGGCCCAATCCAGCCGCCTCCGCGCGAGCGGCTACGCGCCCCTCGCCGACGCGATCGACCGGATCCCGATCCCGCAGTAACTCGCCCGCCCCCGGGGAGACGCCCACCCTTCGGAGAGCCCACCCATGTCCGACGAGCCGCGAACCCCTGAACGCGACGCCCCCCATCACGCGGGCGATTACGCGGGCGATCAACCCCGTCCGCGCGGGCTGCGCGCCATCCCGCTCTGGGCGTGGGGCGCGATCGTCGCCTCGGTCGCGCTCATGGCGCTCGGGCTCGCCCTCCCGCGCCTCGCAGACACGCGAAACACCGTCGCCGTCGCGCCCGACGGGCGCGTCCTCGCGATGGTCGAAGAAACCCAGCCCGATGGCTCGGCGCGCACGCGCTCGGGCGATCTCATCGTTGGCGGCTTCCTCCCGCCCAGCTCCGACGCCGGGCGCGATCCGGATACGCCCGATCCACGCGGCACGCCCGTCACGCTCGAAGAACGCGACATCGTCAGCCCCGCCGTCTTCCGCGCGGGCTTCAGCTTCTTCGTCGGCTTCGCTGTCGCGTTCGCGCTGCGCCAGTTCGTGAAGTTCAGCATCGTGGCGCTCGGGCTGTTCTTCCTCGCGATGTTCGGCTTGCAGTACGCAGGGCTGATCGAGGTGAAATGGGCTGTCATGGAAGACCGCTACCACGCCGCGGGCGGGTGGCTCGGCGGACAGGTCGAGAGCTTCAAAGCCTTCCTGACCGGCTACCTCCCCTCGGCCGCCCTCGCGACCGCCGGGCTCGCTGCGGGCTTCACGCGGAAGTAGCGAAGAAGGCACCGGGAGCCGGGCACCGGGCACCAGTGCGATTTGCTCAACCCTGGTGCCTGATCACCGGCTCCTGGTGCCTGCCTGAGGCTGCATCTCGAGCACTTCGCGGAGCACAGTCTCCAGCGCCGCGTCGAAGCGAGCCTCGCTGAACGTCTCGGCGTGCCGTCGGCACGCGCCCGCGTCGCACGCTTCGGCGCGTGACGCCGCTTCCGCGAGCGCCGCGGCATCGCGCGCGTCGTCGCCCGTCGCGTCGAACATCGCGCCGGTTTCACCTTCGATGACCAGGTCGATCGCGCCCCCCGCGCGCCGGGCTGCGACGGGGCAGCCGCACGCCTGCGCCTCAGCGGCCGTGATCCCGAAATCCTCGACCTGCGGAAACAGATAGACCGACGCGCTGCGGAACAGCTCGCGCAGCCGCGCATCGCCCACGCGCCCAACAAACTCGACGCGCTCCCCAGCGAATCGGCGTTCAAGCCCCGCGCGGGCGGAGCCGTCGCCGAAGACGATGATCCGTCGCCCCGCAAGCCGAGCGGCTTCGATCGCGAGTTCCGTCCGCTTGTACGCCTCGAGCGCGCCACCGACGAGCCAGTAGCCCTCGCCCGCATCCGGTCGTGCCTCGCCCGGCGTGAAAAACCCCGTCCGCACCGGCGGGTGGAGCACGCTCGTCCGAGCCGCGGCCAGTTCGCCGTAGCAGCGTCCGATCTCGCTCGCGATGTACCCAGAGTTGGCGAGGAAGCGGTCCACCGTCCGCGTGCCGCGTCGGTCGAGCGGGCGCAGACCGACCGCGAGCGTGCGCAGCCCCACGCGCACAACCGCGTTCGGGGCCGACTCCGCGAGGCGCGACCAGATGTACCGCATCGGCGCATGGCAATAGCAAACGTGCGCCACACCCCGCGGCGGGCGCACGTTCTTCACCCAAGCCGAGCTTGTCGAGAGCACCAGATCCACCCCGCGCGCCCGGTGCTCGCGAGCCAGAGCGCGTGTCAGCCCATAGCCCGCGATCGGGAACAGCGGTAGCAGCGCGCGCCGCAGCCGCCCGCTGGCGCCCGGCAGCCGCCCGATCGCGCTGACGACGTGAGGGAGGGCATCGACCGTCGGCGCGCGCGGGCCGGTGTCCGGGTCGCTGCCCATCCCGCGCCCGTCATCGAACATGGTGAAGACGCCGACGACCTCGCCGAGCGTCCCCGCGACGCGAGCCGCCCGTTCCAGGACGGCTTCCCCCCCGCGGTGCCCGCACAGCCAATCGTGGACTAGCGCGATCCGCGGGCGTCTCGGGGTGTCGGGATCGGGGTCTACCATCGCGGTCATGCCAGAATCTGGTTCCAACGACGTCAGCAGGGCGGGGCTTGGTTCCGAGCATACGCGCCGATGGGCCGAGAACCGCCTCGGGCTCGATTACCGCGCCGAAGCCGCCGCCTTCCCGGCCTGGCCCGAGGGCATCACAGACGCGCACGCGCACATCAACGGCCCACGCGCGGCCCTCGTCTGGCGCGAAGCCGCCCGAGCCTTCGGCGTGACGCGCGTCTACTCCCAGACCCGCCTCGAAGACGCGCCCGGCGTGCGCGACGCGCTCGGCGACACGATCCGCTTCGTCGCGATCCCCGAGTACCAAGCCGCCGACCGCGTCCATGCGTTCACCGAGGGCTTTCTCGAACGCATCCCCGTCTGGGCGAACACCTTCGGCGCGCGCATGATCAAGTTCTGGTGCGCCCCCAGGCTCCGCGAGTTTCTCCGCGATTCCGGGCAGGTCGAACTCGCGAGCCTGGATTCGGAGTGGCGACGCCGACAGGCCGACCTCGCGACCCAGCACAACATGATGCTCATGGCCCACGTTGCCGACCCGGACACCTGGTTCCAGGGCATGTACACCGACGAACGCTTCTTCGGCTCGAAAAAAGACCAGTACACACCCCTCCAACGCATGCTCGAAACCTACACCCAGCCGTGGCTGATCGCGCACATGGGCGGCTGGCCGGAGGATCTGGATTTTCTCGACACCCTCCTCGCCCGCTACCCGCACGTCCACCTCGACACCTCAGCGACCAAATGGATGGTCCGCGAACTGAGCAGGCACGAGACCGGGCGCGTGCGCTCGTTCTTTGACCGGTGGCGCGGGCGCGTTTTCTTCGGCACCGACGTCGTTACCAGCGACGCCCACCTCGCGCCGACCCCGGCGAACGACCCGACGCTGAAAGCCGAGCAGGCGAGCAGCCCGCACGAGGCGTTCGAGCTTTACGCGAGCCGCTACTGGGCGATGCGCACGCTCCTGGAGCGCGGCTACACGGGCGAGAGCCCGATCGCCGACACCGATCTCGCGATGGTCGAGCCGACGCGCTACAACGCGATGAGCGCCCCGGCCCTGCACGGGCACGCGCTGAGCGCCGAGACGCTGCGTTGGCTCTACAAGGATGCCGCCGCGGGTGTGCTGGACGCGTGGTACGACCGGCACGCGGGCTGAGGCGTCACGGCGTTCGTTCCTCGCGGGCTGCGTCTTCAAGCTCGCGCACGCTGGGCAAGCGGAGCGATTCGCGTTCGAGTCGGCGTGCGATGAGCCGCGCCAGCGCCGGGTCTTCTCGCGCCCGGATCTCGGCCGACAGCGTCGCCGCCCCCAGCGGGTCGCTGAAGCCCGGGTCGTGACGCATCAGGCGAACCGACGCCTCGCGCAAACGGGCGGCGAAGGTGTCCGACCCCGGCGTCATCCGCGGCAAGAGGAACCCCGCGCCCTCGTAGCTGCCCACCACGCCGCGCGTGAAGATCATGTGACGAACCGTCGCGTTGGTCGCGTTCGAGTCAATCGGCGTCCGCCCCGGGCTCGGGCGCAGAAACATGTGGATATGCACGATGTGACCGTCCACCAGCGAGAGGTCCGCCAGCGGGTCCAGATCCCGACGCGACAGATCGGTCAGGTAGATATCCACACCCGCGGCCCCGGTCGGCACGAACACCGCCGTCGGCAAAGCCGGACGCACCACCCGCTCCGGGTTGGCGACCGACTGCAGACGGACATCCCCCCCGGAGACGCACCCGACGAGCAGCGACGCCGCCAGCGTCAAGACCAGCGCCATCCACCCCAGCCTCGCCATGATCTTCGCCCGCATCGGGAGCTAGGTTAGGGAGCGATCCCCGCAGAGAGCGGGGGCCGATGCAGGTGTTTTTCCTGGAGAGCGCCACGCGATCGGGTCAATCTGGGGAGAATCGGGAACGAACCTCGGGCGTTCGGGGTACAACATGTCGAGGAAGGTCCGCGGTCGGCCCCGGAAGCCTGTGGTTGAGCACACGCCGCCCGCCCGCCGCCTGGGAGGCTCCGGCATGACACACGATCGCCAGCGATTCGTCGCACGCCCTGTGGTCATCGCGATCGCCGGGTGGGCCGTGGTGGGCGTGGTGGGGGGGCTGACGCCCGCGCCGGCGATCGCGTCGCCGCCCACGCTGCCGGCGGATCAGATCGATCAGGGGCGTCTGGCTGAGCCCGTCCGAGGCGTCACCCGTCACGGGCAGCGTCACACACTGTCATATCACGGGAACCACCCCGCTATGCCTCGCCCGCTCCGTCCGGAGCAGGTTCGGGGCGTCACGCCCAAGCTGATCGGGTTCAACAGCCGCCCCGACCGCGCCACGGCCGCACGTCTGGAACAGCAGAACGCCGCGCGATCGACGACGGACCGTCAATCCCGCGTCTCCCCGCCCGCGGCGACGCTCCAGATGTCCGATGCCGGGTCGGTCAGCCTGAGGTTCTCCTCCGGCCCAACCATCCGAAACGCGCGCACGCGAGCGATGCTCTTCACAGGGGTCGGGCCCGCTCGCCGCAGTTTTTGCGGGCCGATGTGCACGATCGACGGGTTCTACGCCCCGGCGGACCTGAACGACGAGCGCGTGCTCGCGCAGTTCGAAGCCGCGATCGGGCTCGATTCGGGCTCGCCCGTGTTGATGCCGGTCGGGCTCGCGCTCGGGCAGGGTGAGCAGCCCACGCCTCGGACGCTGGTGGAGATGGCGACCGAGTCGATGCGGGCCGGGGATGTTGTTTCGACGGTGCGCCTGCTGGAGCAGCACATGGTCGAATCGCCCGAGGACTGGCGGTCGGCCCGGCTGCTGGGGGTCGCGCTGGTCGAGGCCGGGCGACCGGCCGACGGGGCGGCCCTGGTGCGGTACGCCTACGTCAAACTCCCTGAACTCGCGGGCGAGCCGATCGAGCTCGCGATGTTCTCCGCCACCAGCGAGACCCAGGCCCGCCGACGCCTGCGCGAGCTGATCCGCGAGACCTCCCGGCACGCCAACCGGACCACCGGCGCCTCGGGCTGGGTCGTCCTGACGGCTCTCCTCCAGACCGACGAACGCCCCCGGGCGGCGATCCCCAACCTGCGAAGAGCCATCGCCGCCGGCCTGGAAGAACCCGTCACCCAAGCCTTCCAAAAAGCCCTGGGCATCGAAACCCCAAGCTAGCACCTAAAAAATACCAATTCCGTACAATCTCCTAGTGCCTAGTGCCTGCTCCCTTCCCGACTTGCTCGGGCTTGTGAGCGCGCTACGCTTGCGGGCTCGAGATCCGTCGCGTTGTGCGTCGGTTCGCGCCGGGCGACATCCCGAAACCGGTAGCACCACCGAGCCGCCCGTCTGCCCATTGGCTGGGCGCGGGCGTATCGAACGAAAGTTCGAGGCCGGTGGGAGGTGGAGCGCAATGGCCAAGAAGGAAATGACCGCACGTTTTAAGATCATGGCCAAGGGTGGCGCCGCCACTCCCGCGCCGCCGCTCGGCCCTGTGCTGGGCGCCAACGGCGTGAACCCTGGTCAGTTCATCCAGCAGTTCAACGCGGCGACGGCTGACAAGGGCGGCAAGCTCGTCGGCTGCATCGTCACGGTGTACAGCGACCGCTCGTTCGAGTTCGAGGTCAAGTCGAGCCCGGCGAGCGTGCTGATCAAGGACGCCGCCGGTCTTGAAAAGGGCTCCGGCGAGCCGCAGAAGATCGTGGGCAAGATCACCCGCGCCCAGGCGGAGAAGATCGCCCAGGCGAAGATGTCCGATCTGAGCGCCGCCTCCATGGACGCTGCCGTGCGCATCATCGCCGGCACCGCGCGGTCCATGGGCATTGTGGTGGAGGGCTGAACCCATGCCGAAGCTGAGTAAGCGCGCCCGCGCCAACCAGTCGAACCTCGCGGCTGCGCCGATGGACGCCCCCCAGGCGTTCACCCATCTCAAGAAGTTCAAAGCCCCGCGATTCGACCAGTCGGTCGAGGTCGCGATGAACCTGGGCGTGGACGTCAAGCAGGCGGACCAGATGATCCGCGGCTCGGTGAGCCTGCCCAAGGGCATCGGCAAGGCGAAGCGCGTCATCGCGTTCTGCGCGTCGGACATTGCGCCCAAGGCTCTCGAAGCCGGCGCGATCAAGGCGGGCGCCGAGGACCTGATGGCCGAGGTTGAAGCCGGGTTCTTCGACTTCGACGTCGCGATCGCGAGCCCGGACATGATGCGCGTCATCGCCAAGCTCGGTCGCGTGCTCGGGCCGAAGGGTCTGATGCCCAGCCCGAAGAACGGGACCGTGACGCCGAACGTGGTGGACGCGGTCGCGGAGTTCGCGGCCGGCAAGGTCGAGTACCGCACCGACAAGGGCGGGAACATCCACGCCGTCATCGGGAAGATGAGCTTCCCCGAGGCCGACCTGGTGGAAAACTTCCAGCACTTCCTCGCGACCATCGAGAAGGCCCGCCCCAGCAGCACCAAGGGCGAGTACATCAAGCGCATCACCGTCTCCGGCACCATGACCCCCGGCGTGCAGATCCGCTACCAGAGCGCCGCTGTCTAACCCGCCCGCACCACGATTGGATTACACCGTCCCGGTCACGGGACGCGGAAGGACCGAGCCATGAGCAAGGCTGTCAAGAGCATCGTGATGCGGGACTATCAGGACCGCATCGGCGATCACCAGGACGCGATGCTGATCTCCATCCGCGGGATCAGCAGCAACGACACGAACCAGATCCGCAAGACGCTGCGCACCAAGGACATCCGCGTGACGATGGTCCGCAACGCGCTGTTCCGCAAGACCTACGAGGGCACCGGGCTCGAGCCCCTCGGGCGCATCATGACCGGTGCCAACGCCCTCGCGTACGGCTCCGAGAGCGTCGTCGAGGTCGCGCGAGAGATCGTCGCGCTGGTCAAAACCTTCCCCGGCATCGAGCTCAAGGGCGCGGTGCTCGACGGGCAGGTCTTCGAGGGCGAAGCCGGCGTCAAGGCGCTGAGCAAGTACCCCACACGCGACGAAGCGATCGCCCAGGACATCACCCTTATCCTCAGCCCCGGGCGCAAGCTCGTCGGCGCGATCAAGGGCCCCGGCGGACGCCTCGGCGGCATCATCAAGGCGATCGAGGACAAGCTCGAAAAGGGCGAAGCCATCAGCAAGATCGGGTAAGAGAACCAGGCCGACGAATACCGGCCGCATCCCACGCAGACACCTGCGTCCGACTGGCCCCGATTCGGGAGCGTGCTCCCGGGGGTTAAAGCGCCGAACGGTTCGGCCCCTCTCGGTCGCGTGTTGAACGCCCTCGCCCTCCAAAGCGTCGGCGTGCATGAAACGGAAACGAGAAGCACCATGAGCGACGAAGCCACCAAGACGTTCGACCAGAAGATCAAAGACCTCGGCGACAAGCTCGCCGGGCTCACCCTCAAGGAAGCCGTCGACCTCGGCGACTACATGAAGGAAACCTACGGCATCGAGGCGGCCGCCGGCGGCGCCGTCATGATGGCCGCCCCCGCCGAAGGCGGCGCGGCCGCGGTTGAGGAGAAGACCTCGTTCGACGTCATCGTCAAGGGCGACGGCGGGAACAAGATCAAGGTCATCAAGGTCGTCCGCGAAGCCACGGGCCTCGGGCTCAAGGAAGCGAAGGACCTCGTCGACGCTCTCCCCGCCAAGGTCAAGGAAGGCCTCTCGAAGGAGGACGCCGACGCCCTCGCCGAGAAGCTCAAGGAAGCCGGCGCCGACGTCGAACTCGCCTGAGTTCGACCCGAAGCGATCGACATCCAGCGATCCATGCCCCGCGGGCCCGTCGTTGCAACGACGGGCCCGCGGTCTTTTTCGTCCACGCCACGGCGCGCGATCTTGCCGGTACACTTGGCGCATGAGACCACAGACCATCATCGCTCCGGATCCCGACGCCCGTTTCCACGCGCTCTCCCGCCCCGCGTGCGGGCTTTTTGCGGGTTTGCTGCTCGCCGCGTTGGCGGTGTTGCTCGCCGCGCCGGCTGCGCACGCGCAGGTCCGCGTCGAGCGGCTCTACAACGGCGTGAACCGCCCGATCCCGGTGGAGATCACGATCCCCAACGCCGCGGGCGACGCCGAGCTGCGCCTGCTCGAGCCCGAGTCGGCCCGCGTGCTCGCGCGAGCGGGTGTCAGCAGCGGGCGGGCCGATCTCGCGGCCCTGTTCCCGCAGCTCTGGGCCGCCGGCAGCGGGCGCGAATCGCCCAAGCTCCTCTACGCCCAGCTCTTCGTCGCCGACGCCCCCGTCGGCCCGGCGCTGGTCCTCCAGCCACTGAACTCGCCCCCCATCGCGAGCAACTCCCCCCAGGGCATCCGCTGGCAGCCTTCCGGCAACACGTACAGCGGGCTGCGCATCTACACCGATCAGCACGTCGTGCTCGAGACCACCGCCGGCGAGATCGAGTTCCGTCTCCGCCCGGACCACGCGCCCAACACCGCGTGGAACTTCCGCCACCTCGTCGAGGGCGGCTTCTACACCGACATCATCTTCCACCGCATCATCGGCGATCGCCCCGGGCGCGCGCCCTTCGTCATCCAGGTTGGCGACCCCACCGGCACCGGCACCGGCGGCCCGGGCTACATGATCGATCTTGAGCCCAGCCGACTCCCGCACGATTTCGGCGTTCTTTCCATGGCCCGAACCAACGAGCCCAACACCAACGGCTCCCAGGTCTTCGTCGGGCTCAGCCGCGAGGGCACCAGCTTCCTTGACGGCAACTACACCACGTTCGCCGAAGCCGTCGCTGGTGCACAGGCGATCCTCGAGATCTCCAATGTCCGCGTCGACCAGGGCGACCGACCCCTCGGCGACCCGCCCCGCATCGTTCGCGCCTTCCTCAAAGACGCGGCTCCGTACTCGGCCCGTCCCGCGCGCGTCCAACGGCCCGCCGCCGAATCCATCCGGCGCGACTGAGCCCCCGCAACACGACCGATCCACATGAACTCGCCGCGACGGGCTGCTTGAACAAAGCAGCCCGTCGCGCGTTTGTATACGCGCCGAAGCTGTTGCGCAACGCAAAAACAAACCACGCCCCGGGTCGGCCCGGGGCGTGGTTCGCGTCAATCGGTTGGAGATGAAACGGGTTCCCGTTTCGCGGGTTCAGTTCACGGGCGTCCCGCGCCGGTCGGCGCGCCGATGCCGTGCTTGCTCGCCATGTCGTCGAACATCGCGATCATGCCCTCGAACATCGCGTTGGCGCCGTCGAGGATGGTCTGCTGGTCCTCACCCGAGAACTCGGCGGCTTCCATCGCGGCCTTGAACGCGCCCCACTTGGCGGGCTGCTCGTCGCCGTAGGGGTCGAGGTACCGATCACCTTTGCCGGGCTCGAGCCCGTACGCCGGTCGCACGGCTTTCGCGATGAACCGGTTCCCGTTGTTGCTCCCCTCGAGCACGTAGTGCGCCCCGAGCAGGAACAGCGGGCGAGCCGACGCTTCGCTGTGGAACTTATCGATCAGCGCCAGCGTCGCGGGCAAGGGGTCCGGCTCGGTCGAGCCGCCGAAGTGCGACAGGTCGTCCAGCAGGTACGGCTCCTGGAACTGCTCCGAGCGCACCACCGAGCCCACACGCTCGTCCATCTCCACCAGGCGAGCCAGGTGCTTCTCCAGAGCCCGGTGCACCAGCAGCATCTGCCCCAGGTGCTCCGCGTACTGCGCCCGCGGCAGCTGCCCGCGCACGATCGAAGCCTGCAACGGGTGCTTCTCGGCACGCGTGTGCAGACCCCAGGTTTCTTCTTTCAGTCGCGTCATCAACGACATGGATTCGGCCTCCTGCCGGGAAAAACCGGCTCTGTGCGCGTCAGCCCCATCGTAGGGACGACGCCCGAACCCGTCGAGAGTCCGGCCCCGTTCAAAACCTACGATCCCCACGATCATGCTCGCGCCCACGCCCCAGCCGCCCAACCCCGCCGACGCGGGCGTTCTTCCCGCCCCCGCCCCCGCCGCCCCTGTACGCGCGCTCCGTTTCGGGCCCGTCCAGCTCGAGACCAACCTTCTGCTCGCCCCGATCGCCGGCTACTGCGACCTCGCGTTCCGCACCGCCTGCCGGCGTTTTAACGACGATCCGCACGCCGTCCCGGGGGAATCCGGGCGTCCAGCCGGGCTCGGGCTCGCGTGCACGGACCTGCTCTCGCCGGCCGGGCTGCTCCGCGGCACCGCGCGCAGCCTCGACCTGGCGCGCACGAACGACGCCGACAAGCCGATCGGCATGCAGCTCTACGGCGGGGACGCGGCGCTCATGGGCGAGGGCGCCAAATGGGCCGCCGACCACGGCGCGACCGTCGTCGATATCAACATGGGCTGCCCCGTCGATAAGGTGACGAAAAAAGACGGCGGCTCGAAGCTGATGGTGCCGGACGAGGGCGTCGCGCCAAGTTCGGACCCGAGCGCCTGTCGGAGCTTCTCGCTCGCGCTGCGCATCGCCGAATCCGTGCGCGCCGCCCTGCCCGATCACGTCCCGCTGACCGCGAAGATGCGCCTCGGCTGGTCGTGTGCCGACGACGCGCCACGCCTCGCGTGCGCGCTCGCCGACGTCGGCGTCGTCGGGTTCACCATCCACGGGCGCACGACCGAGCAGAAGTTCAAAGGCGAAGCCGACTGGCGCGCGATCGGGCGCGTCGTCGAAGCCGTGCGCACAAAAACCGCGTCATGGCCAAGCGGCCCCATCCCCGTCGTCGGCAACGGCGACGTGAAGTCACCCGAAGACGCACGAAGGCTCATCGAGATCAGCGCATGCGACGGCGTCATGATCGGGCGCGGCGCCCTCGGCGCTCCGTGGATCTTCCGCGATACCTGGGCCTACCTCACCACCGGCGTCATTCCCCCCGAACCCGCCGAGCACGAGAAGATCCAGACCGTGCGCACGTACTTCGACATGATGATCGCCAACCGCGACGAGCGGTACGCGCTCCACCAGATCCGCGCCCGGATCGCATGGTTCGGTAAACGCCTCGGCGGGCTGCGCAGCGACGGTCGCCCGGAGTCCATCAAGCCCTTCAAGGAAGCGATCCGCCTGGCGCAGTCCGCAGCCGACGTGCACGCGGCCCTGGACACCTTCCTCGCCGGCGGGCTGCGCGGGTAAACGTAAACACTCGGTGCCCCGGAAACGCGCAGCCCGCCGCGGGCGGAGCTTTTCCGGGACTCCGCGTCTTCCCTCGCGCCTCCATCCATCGGCCTTTGACATGGAAAAGCTCCGCCGACCGCGGGCGGTCGGCTCCGCGTTTCCATGGCACCGGCGCGGGTAGCCCGCCGCCCCTTGCTCCCCGGTTCGTCGGGGCGGTAGTCTCGCGGCGTTCGTCCACCATCCACGGAGACCGCCCATGCCCGCAAACGACGACGGCCTGAGCATCTACGGAGAGGCGACCAAACGCCTCGATGAAGCCGCCAAGCATTCCAAGGCCCACAAGGAAACCGTCGAACGCCTGCGCCTGCCCAAGCAGATGCTCGAGGTGTCGATCCCTGTGCGCATGGACGACGGCAGCCTCCGGTTCTTCCGCGGCTTGCGCTGCCGACACGATGACACCCGCGGGCCGGCCAAGGGCGGCATCCGATACCACCCGGATGTGTCGGCCGGCGAGGTGCGCTCGCTCGCGTTCTGGATGACCTTCAAGTGCGCGACCGTCGGCATCCCCTTCGGCGGCGGCAAGGGGGGCATCGTCGTCAACCCGCGCGAGTTGAGCTTCGGGGAGCTTGAAAGGCTGAGCCGCGGGTACGTGCGCGCGGTCGCCGACGCGATCGGCCCGCTCGTCGATGTGCCCGCGCCGGACGTCTACACCAACGCGCAGGTCATGGCGTGGATGATGGACGAGTATTCGAACATCGTCCGCGCGCGCACGCCCGCGGTCATCACCGGCAAGCCCGTCGCGCTCGGCGGCAGCCTCGGGCGCGACGACGCGACGGCCCGCGGCGGGTTCAACATCGTCCGCGAGCACGCCGCCCGCGAAGGGTGGGACCCGAAGAAGCGCACGGTCGCGGTCCAGGGCTTCGGGAACGCTGGGCAGCACTTCGCGAAGCTGCTCGCCGACGAGGGGTACCGGATCGTCGCGATCAGCGACTCCCGCGGCGGGGTGCACAACCCCGACGGGCTCGACATCGACGCGCAGCTCGAACACAAACTGAGCAACGGCTCGCTCGATGCCAAGGGCGGCAAGCCGGTTTCCAACGAGGAACTGCTGGAACTGGCGTGCGACGTGCTCGCGCCCGCGGCTCTGGAGAACGTCATCACCAAGACCAACGCCGGGCGTGTGCAGGCGAAGATGATCGTGGAGCTGGCGAACGGGCCGTTGACGGATGACGCGGACAAGGTGCTGTTCAAGAACGGGCAACTCGTGGTGCCGGACATTCTGGCGAACGCCGGCGGGGTCACGGTGAGCTACTTCGAGTGGACGCAGAACCTGCGCGGGGAGTATTGGAAGCTGGATCGGGTGCACGAGCGTCTGAACGAGATCATGGTGCGCGAGTTCAGCGCGGTGAAGGCGCGGAGCACCGAGGCCGGGATCGACATGCGGACCGCGTGCTACGCCCACGCGCTGGACCGACTCGCCGAGGCCCACGAAGCGACGGGCACGGGCAAGGATTTCGCCCGCTGAGTGCGCCCGGCATGCCGCCCGAAAGCCCGCCCGGAAGCCCGCCCCGGGAATCGCCGGTTTTTCGGACGTGACCCCTCGGGCGTCTGCGACGCCCCGCATCCCGAGCGGGCGGAGCGCGGTAGCACCGTGCGTGCCGCTGACGGCTTTGCCCGGTGCTCGGGCGACCCCGTCAGGCGGCATAACCCCGACCCGCGGGGGTTCACCCCGGGCGCTCGGGGTGCCCGTGCCGAAGGGCGCGGTACACTGGTGTGTTCGGTGTCGGGTCCACCCCCGAAACCCGGGTATTTTGTTCGGGAATTGCGTGGATGTCGGCGTGTGCGATGCGCGTGGGGTTGATGGCCGTTGCCGCCCGATGACGAGGCGGCTTCCAGAAACGAGGAGTCGGGCGATGCGGGAGCGTGCGAACAGGCGTGTGAGCAACGGGGCCAAGCCGGGCCTGGGTCGTGCGATGGGCTGGGTGCTGAGCGCGGGTCTGGCGGCAGCGCCGGGCGGAGCGGCGGCGCTGGGCATCTCCGGCGCGGCGCTCTGGGCGGGGACGGCTTCGGCGCAGGTGCTCGAGCCCGAGCGCGGGACGCCCCCCGGCGCACGCCCGGCCGCGAGCATCGAGATTGAGTCCACCGTCCTCGATGTCGGCACCATGTTCGACACCGATTCGTCCGTCACGAGGACCGTGCGCTTCCGCAACACGGGCACCGCGCCGCTGGAGATCCTCAACGTCTCGGCTTCCTGCGGGTGCACCGCTGGCAAGCCCGACAAGCAGGTCTACCAGCCCGGCGAGAGCGGGCAGTTCGAGATCACCTTCAACCCGCGCGGGCGCACCGGGCAGCAGCGGACCAGTGTCACCATCCGCAGCAACGACCCGCAGCGCCCGGTGCAGACGATCAACGTCGTCGCGTACGTCAACCGTCAGTGGATCATCGAGCCGGCGCTGCTGAACTTCCAGCGCATCCCCAAGGGGCAGGGCGGGTCGCAGGTGGTGACGATCACCGGGCGCGGCGAGGGTTTTTTCATCGACCGCATGCTGCTCGCCGACAACTCCCCCTTCAGTGCCCAGATGCTGGGGACGGAGATCGTCGAGATCGGCGGCGAGATCATGACGCGGGTCTCGATCGAGGTGACGCTGGACAAGAACGTGAAGATCGGTCAGCACAACGACCGCCTGCGCCTGCGGACCAGCGAGACGGATAAGCCGGAGATCGAGGTGGCGTTGGTCTCGTCGGTCCTGGGCGAGCTGGTGGCTTCGCCGGAGCGTGTGACGCTACGCGGCGCGCAGGCCGGTCGCCCGTTCACGTCGCAGTTCCGCCTGATGCACCGCGGCCGCGAGGATTTCCGTCTGCTGGACGCGAGTGTGACGGTCAACGGCGTGTTCGAGGAAGAGCCGACCGTGGTCGTTCAGGCGGCGCCCGAGGGCGGGTACCGGATCATCCTCAACGGCGTCGCGCCGGAGACCGAGCGGTTCATCCGCGGCGAGGTGATCCTGAAGACCAACGTGGAAGGCGAAGAGGAAATCCGCGTGACGTTCCTCGGCAACGTGATGCCTCGGCGCTGATCAGCGTTGCCGGGGCTGATCGGGCGGTTCGCACAACTTCGACGCGCAACGGGAGTTCTGAACGATGTCGTGTTGCGGGCTGGGACGTGTGGTCTGCCGGTCGATGGCCGTCGTCGGCGTCGGGATGGCTATCGCCGCGGGGCACATGTGGATCGTGCAGGGTGGCGAGTCGCCCGTGCGCCTGACCAGCGAGCTGTTCGCAACATCGACGCGCGCCCCGACGGGCGAACCGACCGAACGCCGGCGCACGCCCTCGAGCGAGGCTCGTCCCCACGCGGTTCCCGCGGACGGGGAGGCGATCGAGCCGGATGCGTTTGACCCGGGCGCGTTCGACCCGGACGCGCTCGGGCTGGAGATCAGCACCGAAGAGGCGTTCGCGCTGTGGGAACAGGACCTGGCGATGTTCGTGGACACGCGCCGGCACCGGGAATACGAGGAAGGGCACATTCCCGGGGCGCTCTGGATCCCGGCCGAACTGTTCAGCCGCGGGCGCACGCCCGAAGCCGTCGGCTTCCTTGACCCGTCCCAGCCGCTGGTGCTCTACTGCGGCGGGGGGGATTGCGACGCCTCCAAGAACACGGCGCTGCTGCTGACCAACTACGGCTTCACCCGCCTGCACATCTACACCGACGGGCTCCCAGCGTGGATCCAAGCCGGGCACGACGTTGAAGCCGGGCCCGACCCGATCACCGGGGGGCGTCCGTGAACGATCCAACCCCCAGGTGGACCGATGGACCGATCGTGAGTGTCGGGTTGCTCATCGCCCGCGTGCTCGTCGGCGGGCTATTCGTCTTTGCCGGCGTCATCAAGCTGCAGGACCCGCAGCAATTCGCGTTCAGCGTCGCGGCGTTCAAGATCTTCCCCGAGGGCGCGATCGGCGATCCGCTGACGCTGCTGGCGACGTTCGCGTTCCCGTGGGCCGAGATTCTGCTGGGCGCGATGCTGATCCTCGGCGTCTGGACGCGCTCGGCGGCGCTGCTGACGGTGCTCCTGCTCGCGGGGTTTATCGGCGCGATCACGAGCGTGCTGGTTCGCGAGATGAGTGTCACCTGCGGGTGCTTCGGCAAGATCGACTTCATCTGCGGCGAGACGCTCGGCGTCTGCTCGATCATCCGCAACAGCGTCATGCTCGGGATCACGCTCCTCCCGCTCGCGCTCGGCTCCGGGCAGTTCGGGATCGACGGGCTCTTGCGATGGTGGAACGAAAAAAACAACGCGGCATGAGCCGCGTTGGTCGGGTGCATCACGATGTGCTTGAGCCGCGGGCTCAGTCGCCCTTGGCACGAGCCATGTAGGAGCCGTCGGCCGTGGAGATGCGGACGAGTTCGCCCGGGTTGATGAACGGGGGGACGCGGGTCTTCAGCCCGGTCTCGCAGGTCGCTTCTTTGAGCTGGTTGGTCGCGGTCGCGCCCTTGATGCCGGGCGGGGTGTCGGTGATCGTCAGCTCAACGGCCGAGGGGAGCTCGAGTGTGATCGGGTTGCCCTCGTTGCAGAGGACGATGGCGCCGGTGTTGGGGCGCAGGTAGAGGAGCGCGTCGCCGAGAACTTCCTTGGGGATCGTGATCTGGTCGTAGGTCTCGTTGTCCATGAAGATGGCGCCGGAGCTGTCGGAGTAGAGGTACTCCATCTGGCGACGGTCGAGCTCCACGACCTCGATATCGTCGCCGGAGGACAGACGCTTCTCGAGCGTCTTGCCGGAGACGATCTCGCGGTACTTGAGCTGGATGAACGCGCGGAGGTTGCCGGGCGTGCGGTGCTCCACGCCGACCGCGACGGCCAGCTTGCCGTCGATCTTCAGACCCAGCCCCTGACGCAGATCGGTTGCCTTCATCGCGGACAGCTCCAGAAAAACCAGCGGACCAACAGGAGCCGATGGTAGGACGCCCGCCCCCATGGTGGCACAGCTCTCCGAACTGTGTCTTCCCTGTGGTCCCTATGCCTTCAGAAACACAGCTCGGAGAGCTGTGCCACCGGGAGAGGCCGCCTCAGTTCGTCGCCCGGACGGTCAGCTCGGCCTTGCCGCCCTCGGCGGTCTCGTGCGGGGCCTTTTTGGGAGCCTGGTGGTGGAGGCGTTTGGCCCGGTGCTGCGACCAGTCGGCGACGCGCAGATCCGGGCTCTCCGGGCTGTCGTGGAGCTTGAGCACGTCGTAGGTGTTGTTCCGCTGGGCGGGGACGAACCCGCCGCCGCGGATCAGGTGGCACAGCACCGGCTCATCGAGGCAGTAGGTCGTCCCGGCCGAGCTGACGACGTTCTCCTCCATCATGACTGAGCCCATGTCGTTCGCGCCGTAGGCGAGTGCGACCTGCCCGATGTGCGGGCCCATGGTGACCCAGCTCGCGCCGATGGAGTAGACGTTGTCCAGCACGAGGCGGCTCAACGCCTGGGTGCGGAGATAGTCGCTCGCCGACGAGCGCCGTACGCGCCGCCCGAACTCCGGGTGGTCGGTCTTGACGCCGGAGCCGTCGAGCTTGGCGACCACGTCGCCCGGGAACTCGCCCACGTCGGTCGGGAGCTCGCCCCAGTCTTTGACGCGCCCGAGCGGCGTGTTCTCGCGCTGGAAGGGCCAACTGATGAACGCCTTGTAGTGACCGAAAGGGGTCGGTGAAGTAGGCGCATCGGGAGCGACGGGCGGGACGCCCGTGCCACGGGTTGACGCGTGATGGCGATCGCCGGCGATGAAGTCCTCGGGCGCGCCGCCTTCCAGCAGCGCCCGGTCCTGCCACTGGCGGACGAGCAGCATGTGGTGGATGCGGTCGGCGATGCCCTCGATGTGCCCGAACATCATCGTCGCGCTGGTGAACATGCCCAGCGTGTGCGCGACGTACATCGTCGTCAGCCAAGACTCCGCGTCGCACTTGCCCAGCCCGATCTTTCGGCGGACCGCCGGGGCGAAGATCTCCCCGCCGCCGCCCGGCAGGCTGTCGAGCCCCGCGTCTTTGAGGCGCACCATCACCCAGCGGATCTTGTCCTCCAGCGTCGCGCCGGGCGGGTCAAAAAAGTGCACAAACTCGATGAACTCCGGCGGGCTGAACCCGTGCACGTGGACGTGCGGGAATCGGTCTTTGATGCCCGAGAGCAGGGTGAGGTACCAGTCCAGCTTCAGGTCCGGGTTCATGCCGCCCTGCATGAGGATCTGGGTGCCGCCGATCGCGACGAGCTCAGCGATCTTCTCGTAGAGCTGCTCGTGCTCGAGGGTGTAGCTGTCGGCGTCGGCGGCTGTGCGCTTGAAGGCGCAGAACGTGCACTTGGCGTTGCAGATGTTGGTGTAGTTGATGTTGCGGTCGATCACGTAGGTGCGGATCGAATCCCCGTGGATCCGTCGGCAGCGCGCATCGGCCCATCGTCCGAGCCCCGTCAGGGGCATCGAGCCGAACAACTCGAGCGCCTGCTCGCCGGTCAGGCGTGCTTCACCGCGGACGACCGCCGACAGCAGCCCGGCATCGCTCGCCGGGATCGCGGGGTGCTCGGGCAGCGGTCGGTAGAGCGTCGTCATGGGTCGCTCCGGTTCGGGTGGGCGGGGGCGGGCATGGTTTCGAGCCCGGGATGCCCTTGGGCGCGTGCGGATTTCAGAAATCTCTGAAAGTTTACCCGCGGGTCTGGTCTGGGGCGAGCCCTTGCCGGGTGCCGAGGCGGGTTAGGCTTGGGGGTGTCGGAGCCGAGCACACATGCCGGGATGGTGACGGACCCGATCGCGGAAGCCGTTCGGCATCTGCGAGCCGGGGGACTCGTCGCGTTCCCGACCGAGACGGTCTACGGGCTTGGGGCGCGGGCTCTGGATGCCGAGGGTGTGGCGCGGGTGTTCGCCGCGAAGGGGCGGCCTTCGAGCAACCCGCTGATCGTGCACGTCGCGGACGAGGCGATGGCGAGCGCCGTCACGAGCGTGTGGCCGGAATCGGCCGCTCGCCTCGCACGCGCGTTCTGGCCCGGACCGCTGACGATCGTGCTCGCGGCTTCGAGTGTGGTGCCGCCGATTGTGACCGCGGGCGGCCCGGGGGTGGCGGTGCGTTGCCCGGACCATCCCGTGGCGCTCGCGCTGCTGCGTGCAGTCGGCGAGCCGCTGGTGGGGCCCAGCGCCAACCGCTCCGGCAGCGTCAGCCCGACCACGCCGGCCCATGTGCGCGCGTCGTTCCCGGACGAGCAGGGCGTGCGCGTGCTCGACGGCGGGGCGTGCCGGGTTGGGGTCGAATCGACCGTGCTCTCGCTCTTGGACCCGGACGACCCGGTTGTGCTTCGTCCCGGGGCGATCGGGGCGCGGGCGATCGCGTCGGTGCTCGGGCGCGCGGTGCGCGAGGCGGGGGCGCACGCGGGCGCGGGGGGCTCGCCCGGGCGCGTCGGCCCGCACTACCAGCCCGGCGCGCCGCTGCGCCTTGTGCGCACGCTGGCGGACCTGGAGCGCGAGTTGGCGTCGGCGCGGGGCGCGTGCGTGGTGCTGAGCCCGCCGGGGGTGGGCGTGGCGGTGGAGCCGATGCACATGTCGATCCCGATGCCGGCGGGCGCGGGGGCGTACGGGGCCCGTCTCTACGCGGCTTTGCGCGAGGCGGACGCCGAAGGGCCGTCGTGCATCCTCGTCTGCGAGCCGCCGACCGAGGGGGAGGACGACACTTCGACGGCGCTCTGGCGCGCGATCGCGGAGCGACTGGGGCGTGCCGCGGGCGGGTGACGCGGATCAGTTTTCCGTGTTGGTGCGCTCAGTTGCGGGGCTTGGCGTACCAGTCGGGCGTGGTGGCGCGGTCGCTCCAGCGGGTCATGTCGCCGAGCTGGTCCCAGTCGAGCGTGCTGGCGTGCCCGTCGATCATGGCGGCGACGGCTCGGAGGTTGTGGCGCAGATCGACCCAGCCGGAGTTGCTCCTGGGCGTGGGGGAGGCGGGGTTGTAGGTGTCGGCGCGCCGGGCGCCGGTCGGGCCGACGGTGGGGCCGGTGAGGTTCGGGCTGAGCACCTCGTACCACCCGGCTTGTCGCGTGACGTCGAAGCGGTCGTACCAGAAGCCCTCGGTTCGGGCGGAGGTGAAGGCGATGAGTCGCTCGGGTCGGCGGGGTTGGTCGATGCGCCGGACGTAGACGTCGCCGTAGCGGTTGCGGAAGGTGCGCCCGAGGGTGAGCTCGCTGCCGCCGACGAGGTCGGCGTTGACGCCGAGCAGGGGGAAGAGGCTGAGGTAGTACTCAGGGGTTGGGGCGGAGGGGTCTTCGTTGAGCTGAGCGAGGAACCGCTCGTCGTCGTAGAGCCCGCGGAAGTCGTAGTCGAGGTAGGGAGCGAGTCGCCAGGGGTAGCGCTGGGCGCTGAGCCCGCCGATGCGTTCGCCGAGCCGGTTGCGGACTTCGATCTGCCCGTGGCGGAGGGGCTGTCCGGGTGTGGCGACCATGGTGCTGGGGAGGTAGCCGGGCATGACCGAGCCGGCGTGGTCGTTCGCGTAGAGGGTGTAGGCGACCATGAGCTGCTGGGCGGAGGCGAGCTCGCGGGTGGTCCGGGCGGCCGCACGGGCGCTGCCGAGGGCGGGGAGCAGGATCCCGATCAGCAGCGCGATGATCGCGATCACGACCAACAACTCGATCAGCGTGAACCCGCGCGCGGAGACGAGGGCTCGGAGCGGGCAACACGCTGGGCGGCGGGCGGTCGTCATCGGTCTTGGCACACTCCCTCCCGGAAACGTTCGGCACGCCCGCGGGAATTCAGCACCTCAAGCTCCGCTTCAAGTCTATCGGGCCGACCGGGAGCCGGGGTCAGGCGCGAGGCTCAGCTGGAACAATTCTGGTTCGGCAGGAATCAGTCCGGCAGATGCGGAATTGATATTCGGTCTCAGCGTGGCGGACCAGTCGGGCTGGAGAAAAGCGCGCGGAAATCGGCGACCGAGAATATCGGCGGTTCTTGGTACGGATTTTAGAAGGGTCGATCGACGGCGGCCGCGGCCATCATGCGGAGCATCGCCCGGGGCGGGGTGTTGGGGAGCGGGTCGAGGGCCTCGGCGGCTTCGCGGGCGAGGCGGGCGGCTTCGCGGCGCGCGAACTCGATCGAGCCCGTGCCCTGGAGCATCTCGCGCAGGGGGACGCCGGCTTCGGCGGGGTTCTGCGGGGCCGACTCCAGCAGGCGGAGGGTTCGCCCGCGCTCGTGGGGCTCGGCGTGGGCGAGGTGGTGGATGATGGGAAGGGTGAGCTTGCCCTTTTCGAGGTCCTTCCCGACGCTCTTGCCGACGACGGCTTCGTCGCCGGTGAGGTCGAGCAGGTCGTCCTGCACCTGAAACGCGACGCCGAGCGCCTCGCCGAAGGTTTGGAAGTGGGCGTCGAAGCGGTCGGTGTCGCTCCCGGCGCGCCCGCCGAGGACGCAGGCGCACCCGACCAGGGCGCCGGTCTTGCGCCGGAGGATCTCGAGGTAGGTCGCCTCGTCGAGGGCGAGGTCGTGGCGGTGGTGGAGTTGGAGAAGTTCGCCGGCGCACATGTCCATGCTCGTGCGCCCGACGTCGAGGGCGGCGCGTCGGTCGGCGACGGTGGAGCAGAGCCGGAAGGCGGCGGCGATGAGATAGTCGCCCAGGATGACGGCCGGCTCGTTCCCGCGGAGTCGGTTGACGGTTTCGCCACGGCGACGGACGTCGGCTTCGTCCAGCACGTCGTCGTGGACGAGGGTCGCCATGTGGACCATCTCGACGACGGCGGCGACGGTGATGAGGTCTTCGGGCGGCTGGTCGTCGTCACGGTCGTCGGCACGGGCCGCGAGCCCGCAGAGGAGGGCGAGGGTCGGGCGGAGCATCTTGCCGCGGTAGCGGGCGACGTGGGCGGTGAGCTGGGCAACGGGGGGCAGGTCGCTGTCGAGTTCGTGGTCGAAGAGGTGCGCGACACGATCGAGCGCGCCCTGGATGCGGGCGAGCAGGGGTTCGAGCTCCGGGGGCAGATCCAGCACGCCGCGCATGGGCAGGGTTTACTTCGCTCGACCGTTGGTCTTCGGCTTCACGCCGCTGGGGCTGATCGCTCGTTTTTCCGCGACGATGTAGCTGATGAACGCCGGGTCGGCTTCGCCGTGCTCGGTGGGTTCGAAGATCCCGTTGCCGCCGACTTCGATGTCCTCGTCGTCGTCGTACTCGTCTTCATCGACTTCCTCGGCGCCTTCCCAGTAGACGGTGACGCGTTCGAAGCCGGCTTCGTCGAGCAGGTCGCGGACTTCGGGCATGGTCCAGAGTCGCCAAGTGTAGCTGAAGGCGTTGGGGAGCTCGGAGCCGTCGGCGAAGCGGAAGGAGATCCGGCAGTCCATATCGCCGGTGACCGGGGCGTAGCGGGCCTGGTCCCAGACGTAGGTGAAGGTCTGCCCGTCGGGTGTTTCGACCTCGCGGTCTTCGACGACTTCCTTCATGGATTCCCACCCGCCGTAGTGGTCGAGGATGAACACGCCGTGGTCGGGCAGGCTCTCGCGGACGGCTCGGAAGTAGGCGAGTAGTTCCTGACGTTTGCGGAAGAGCCAGTAGCTGAAGTTCATGGCGAGGACGATGTCGGTGCCGACGGCGTCGCCGGGGCGCATGACGTCGCGTTTGAGCAGTCGGACGCGGTTGCGGGCTTCTTCGGGGAGGCGGGCGACGTTGCGCGTCTTGCCCCAGGCGAGTGTGGGCTGGTCGATATCGAGCCCGACGGCGGTGTTGGTCTTGCGCCGGCGGACCCATTCGCAGCTGGAGTTGCCGGTGCCGCAGAAGTCCTCGCGGAGCGAGCGGGCGGCTCGCCCTCGGAGGGCTTTGTACGTGGCGTCGACGAAGTCGATCTCGGCTTCGACATTCTGGACGGCGAGCTCGTACAGACGGTGCTTGTCGGCCGTCTTCGCGGTGAGCGTGGCGGGCTTGCGGACGGACGGTCGTCGTGCGGTCTGGGGCATAGGCGGGCAGTCTATGGCCGCGATCGGGCTCGCGTGGGCGAACGGGCGCGTGGGGGTGGGCGTAGGATGCGGGCCGAGGGGCGATCGGACACGGGAAATGCCCGGATGATCGGACCCGCGGGGCTTGCTACAGGCGAGGGGCGATTCGCCCGATCGGGGCGTCAGCAAACAGCAACACGCGGGCGGGCGAGCGGCTTGTCCACGCAGGTTTCGGGGAGTGCGCGATGCGTCTGACGATGGTTGGAACCGGGTACGTGGGGCTGGTCACGGGCGTCTGCTTCGCCAACACCGGCGTCCACGTGACGTGCCTGGACGTGGACCCCAAGAAGATCGCCAAGCTCGAACAGGGCGTTTGCCCGATCTACGAGCCCGGGCTGACCGAGCTGATGGTCAAGAACGCGGCAGCCGGGCGGCTCGAGTACACGCTCGATAAGCAGAAGGCGTACCGCAACGCGGACATGATCTTCATCTGCGTCGGCACGCCCAGCGGCGAGGACGGGCGGGCGGACCTGAAGTACGTCTTCCAGGCCGCCGACGAGATCGCGGACGTCCTGATCGCCCTCGGGCCCAGCCAGAAGGCGAAGACGGTGGTGGTCAAGAGCACGGTGCCGGTGGGGACGACGCTCGCGGTGCGGGACCGCATCCGGGCGAAGGTCGGCCCGGACATCCCGTTCCACGTCGGCAACAACCCCGAGTTCCTCAAAGAGGGCGACGCGGTGACGGACTTTCTCCGCCCAGACCGCGTGGTCTGCGGCGTCGAGAACCATGAAAACCCGGACAACCCGGCGGGGCGGATGTTCCGCGAGATCTACGAGCCGTTCACACGCAACGGGCACCCGATCTACATCATGGACATCCCGTCCAGCGAGATGGTGAAGTACTCGAGCAACAACTTTCTCGCGACGAAGATCAGCTTCATCAACGAGATGGCGAACCTCTGCGAGCGGTACGGCGCGAACATCAACCGCGTGCGCGAGGGGATGTGCTCGGACAGCCGCATCGGGAACAAGTTCCTCTACCCCGGGCTGGGCTACGGCGGGAGTTGCTTCCCGAAGGACACGAAGGCCGTCATCGGCATGGGCGAGGCGATCGGCTTCGAGGCCCAGCTCTCACGGAGCGTGCACGAGGTCAACCAGCGTCAGCGTCAGCTGTTTTTACAGAAGATCGAGGCGCACTACGCGAGCCGCGGGGGGCTGAAGGGCAAGACGCTCGCGTTCTGGGGGGTCGCGTTCAAGCCGCGGACCGACGACGTGCGCGAGGCGCCGGCGCTGGACCTGATGAAGCTGGCGGCATCGCAGGGCGCGAAGATCCGCGCGTTCGACCCGGTCGCGAGCGAGACGGGGCGGGAGGCGATCGCGGAGATGGGCTTCGAGGCCGAGATCGTGGGCGATATGTACCAGTGCGCCCAGGGCGCGCACGGCGTGGTCGTCAGCACCGACTGGGACGAGTTCAAGAACCCGGAGTGGGACAAGCTCAAGGCGGCGCTGGTCGAGGCGACCGTCTTCGACGGGCGGAACCTCTACCGGCGGCGTCAGCTCCGCCAGCTCGGGTTCAACCACCACTCGGTGGGGCGCCCGAGCGTGGTGCAGGGGTAAGCCCGGTGCCAGGCTGAGATGGCACAGCTCGCCGAGCGGTGTGTTGGACCTTGGATGGGATGCAGACACAGCTCGGAGAGTTGTGCCACCATGGATACGATGACGCCCGATGCCTGACCGCTTGTTCCGCCTGTACCAGCGCCGCCGGGTGATCAACCTGAACGCGAACATCATCGCGAGCGGGTTGCTGTCGACCGTGGTAGTGATGGTGCTCTTGTGGGGGATGAAGCGGCTCGGGGTGGATTGGCCGACCTGGGGGTACACCGGGTTCAGCGTGGTCGCGGACCTGATCTTCGACATCACGATCTTCATGGGGCTGCACTGGGTCGCGAACCACTGGCGACCGTCGAACGGGCGCAACGAGGCGGAGCAGGCGGAGCTGTCGGCCAAGGCGCCGGGGTACGTCCGCGATACGGCTCAGCTCCAGTTCGAGCGGGCCGTCATCAGCCCGGTGTACTACCTAATCGCGGCCGGCCTGACCGAGTGGCTCCAGCGGGAGGGCATGTCGCCGGTGTGGGCGGTGGGGATCGCGTACCCGATCGGGCTGGTGTTCACGCGGACGATCCACACGATCTGGGGGCTGCGGTCCGGTACGTATGTTGATCATCACCGGCGGTGAGATTTCAGGGTTCTGGCACCCCGCCGCAGATTTGCCGGAACGGAGTGCGGGCCTGCATCGGTGTGCTGGAGCTTGGGAATGCTCGTGCACAACTGTATGAGGGAAAAATCGATGCGCAGAAGCAACGATCCTGCACAGTTTTGCAAATGGTTTCCACAACGGATTTGCTTGCTATTCGCAGCGGTGTGGTTCGCATGCATCTTGTCATCGTGCGCAAGCTTGGGCGCGAAAGAAACGATGGTCGTCGATGCAGCAACGCTCTATGGCGTATGGGCGACGTGTCCCCATCCGGAAAACGAGCATATGGGTCCGACGTTTGTCGAGCTCCGGATTGATCGTCGCGGGAGGGCTGAATTCTGGATGTTTTCCCGCGGAGATGGGGCGTGGGTGGGCATGGCGTTTATGTCCGGCGTGCTTGACAGCGCAGAACATAAAATACGACTTGATCCTGAGCATACAACCTACACACTGAATCATCTTGTGTATGTCGCCAAAGGCGATAAGCTGATTGTGACTCAGCCGCACATCGACGCCGGCGATCCATCGGAGCCGCTCACTATGCGAAAGATCGAGGGGCTATAGACGCGCATCTGTCCCGCTGCGGATCAGGGCCCGGCTGCTTCCTTTAAATCCCCAGCAGGATCTCCGTCGTCCGCTGGTCCAGCGCCTCCAGCGGGAGACGCCGGGCGGCGAGGCGGTCGCGGTCGAAGGTCATGCCCAGCAGCGTCTCGGCTCGGCTCAGCGTGCAGGCGCTCATCAGCTCGTCCAGATCTTTCGAACCTCGGCTCAGCTGGCGCAGCAGGCGCTTCACTTCCGAGTCCTTCGCCCAGAGCCTCGCTTTTTCCTTCAGGATCAGGTACGTCCGCATGCACCCGCGCGCGAAGGCGATCACGTCCTCCCGGTCGCTCGTGCGCACGGCGTGGGCGTCGAAGTGCTTGAAGCCCTCGTACTTGTGCTGCTCCAGCAGGCGGACCAGATGGAACGCCGCCTTGGGGTTGTCGGCGCCGAAGCGCAGGTCCTGGTCGTACCTGCCGAACGCTTGGTCGTTCAGGTCGATGTGGTAGAGCTTGCCGGCTTCGAGCGCCTGTGCGACGGCGTGGGTGAAGTTCAGTCCGGCCATGTGCTCGTGGGCGACTTCCGGGTTGACGCCGACGAGTTCCGGGTGGGCGAGGGTCGGGATGAGCGCGAGGTAGGCTGCGGTGGTGGGCATGAAGATGGAGCCGCGGGGCTCGTTGGGCTTGGCTTCGAGGGCGAACTTGTAGGGGTAGCCGCGTTCGACCGCGTACCCGCAGAGGAAGTCGATCGCGGTGCGCAGGTGGGCGATCGCTTCGACGGGGTCTTTCCCGGCGTCGAAGTCCGCGCCCTCGCGCCCGCCCCAGAGGACGTAGACCTCGGCCCCGAACTCCGCGCCCAGGTCCATCGCGCGGAGGGATTTCTGGATCGCGTAGGCGCGGACCTCGGCGTCGTGGCTGGTGAAGGCGCCGTCCTTGAACGCGGGGTCCGAGAACAGGTCGCAGGTCGCCATCGCGACGCGGAGCTTGTTCCGCTTGAGGCCGGTGGCGAACTCGCGCTTGATCTGCTCGGCCTCTTCGTCGGTGGCGTCGATGGGGACCAGGTCGTTGTCGTGGAAGTTGACGCCGTGGACGCCGCCGACTTCGCCGAGGAGATCGACGATCTCCGCCGGGGCGAGCGAGGGGCGTGTGGGGCGGCCGAAGGGGTCGTGCCCGCGGTGTCCGACGGTCCAGAGCCCGAAGGTGAAGCGGTCCTTGGTGGTGGGTGTGTACGGGTCGGGCATCGGGGGGCCTCCGTGCGGGATGCGCAGTGTGGGGGCTCGGGGGCGTGTGTGCAAGCGCGGGGGGCGGGGGAAGTCGTGGCAAGATGGGGGGCGGGGTCGCCGGGGGCGGGGAGAGAGCCGATACTGGGCTCATGTGTGGGCTCGCCGGCATCCTGCGTTACACGCCCAGCGGCGCCGACCCCGGCACGCCGGAATCCAGTATCCCCGAGGACTGGCTGGACCTGCTGGACGAGGCCGTGCGCCGTCGCGGCCCGGACGATGCCGGGCGTTTGCGCGACCGCGTCGAGCTGAGCAACGGCGTGACGGCGGACGTCGCGCTGGTCCACCGGCGGCTGTCGATTCTCGACCCCGAGGGCGGCGCCCAGCCGATGGCGGTGGGGGGCGCGAACTATCGGGGGCGTGTGGCGGTTGTCTTCAACGGGTGCATCTACAACCACGAGACGCTTCGCGGCGACCTGCGCTCGGCCCGGCACCGCTTCCTCACCGATCACTCCGACACGGAAGTGCTGCTCCACGGCTACCGGCAACTCGGCGCGAACCTGCCCGAGGTGCTTGATGGGATGTACGCGTTCGCGGTGTGGGATGCGCGCAAGGGCGAGCTGCTGCTGGCGCGCGACCCGGCGGGGGAGAAGCCGATCTACGCGTGCGCGTTCGGCGACGGCTCGGGCGTCGCGTTCGCCTCGACGGCGGCGGCGCTGGACCGGCTGCTGGAGAAGATCGGGGGCTCGGCACCGCGTCTGGTGAACACGGTGGAGTGGATCGCGCGCGGCGCGGGTGGGGACACGCCGATCGAGGGGATTCATGAGCTGCCGCCGGGGCAGCGTCTGCGTGTGCAGCCGGTGGGGGCGCGGGCGAGCCTGAAGCCGCGTCGTTACTGGGCGGCGCCGACGCGTCACAGCGGGCGCGGGCCGATGCACGCGCTGACGGTGGACGGGCTCGACGGCTTGCTGGACGAAGCCGTGCGTTCGCGGATGATCAGCGATGCGCCGGTGGGCTGCTTTCTTTCGGGGGGCGTGGATAGCTCGCTGGTCGCGTATTACGCGCAGCAGGAGATGCAGCGGCGTGGTCGGTTCCTAGAGACGTTCTGCGTCAAGATGCCCGATGCGCGGTACGACGAGAGCGTGCACGCGAAAGCCGCGGCCGACGCGATCGGGTGCAAGCACAAGACGATCGAGGTTCGCTCCAAGGCGGCTGAGGATCTGGTGGAGCTGATCGACTTCCTGGGTCTGCCTCTGGGCGACAGCAGCCTGCTGCCGGCGTACTGGGTGAGCAAGGCGGCTTCGAAGAAGGTGAAGGTCGCGCTCTCGGGCGACGGGGCCGACGAGCTGTTCTGCGGGTATGACCGTCACGTTGCGGGGCGGATGCTCAAACAGTGGGGCCCGCTGCTGCGCCTGCTGCCGAGGTCGGTCTTCTCGGCGAAGGACCCGAAGAGCCGATCGAGCAAGATCCGGCGTTTGATCACCGCGGCCCGCTCGGGCGGGTACCACGACCTCGTACAGACGTTCCCGGCTCCGGTGCTGCGCCGCCTGCTTAAGGGGCACGCCGCGGGCGCGTACCTGCACGATCTGCCCGACACGCGCGACCCGGCACGCGACGACTTCATGCGGTATCTGCCCGACGACCTGCTCCGCAAGCTCGACACCGCGGGAATGGCGTGCGGGCTGGAGATCCGGGCGCCGTTTCTTGCCAAGAGTGTCGTCGAGACCGCGCTCGCGCAGCCGTACCGCGTGCTGATGCCCGGCGGGGAGCGCAAGGGCTTGCTGCGGGCGCTGGCGCGCCGTCACTTGCCCGCATCGATCGTCGATCGCCCGAAGATGGGCTTCGCGATCCCGATCGGGGACTGGTTCCGCGAAGACTTCGGCGGGCTCGGGCAACTGCTGATGGATCATCTCAACAGCGCCGACCCGTGGCCCGGGATCGACGTGTCGATCCGTCGCCGACGCGTGATGCGCATGCTCGCGCAGCACATGAGCGAGACGCACGACCACAGCCAGCGTCTGTACGGTCTGCTCGTGCTCTCGATCTGGGCGCGCGGGCGGACGCAGCGGTCGCTGGAAGCGAGCCCGCCGGGCGGGGTGACCCGCGGCTTCGGGCCCGACGACGACGGGTTCGGGGACGAGAGCGAAGAGAACGGCCCGCCACCGGATTCCGGAGCGGGCCGTTCTCGTTTGATCGCGTGAGTTTTCGGACGTCGATCTGACGCCTTGGGAGACGGGCGCTCGTTCAGTCGCGGTTGAGTCGCCCGTTGACGTGGACGTCCATCTGCGGGAACGGGATGCCGATGCCCGCTTCGTCGAGGCGCATCTTGATCTCGCGGATGAGGGCCTGGCGGCACGGCCAGAACTCGCTCGCCGGCACCCAGACGCGGACGGACCAGTCCACGCTCGACGCGCCGAGCCCGCTCAGCACGATGTTGGGCTCCTTATCCGCGAGGCGGTTGGGCGTGGCGAGGGCGGCTTTGGTGAGCACGTCGCGGGTGTGGTCGATGTCGGCCGAGTAGCTGACGCCCATGTCGAAGACGATCTGTCGCGTGCCGTGGAAGCTGATGTTCTCGATGGTGGCGCCGAAGATGGCGCCGTTGGGGATGATGAAACGCCGGTTGTCGAGCGTGTCGATGGTGGTGGTGAACAGGTCGATCGCGTCGACGGTGCCGGTCTGCCCGGCGATGTTGACCACCTGCCCGACCTTGAAGGGGCGGAACAGCAGCAGCATGATGCCGGCGGAGAAGTTGCCGAGCGTGCCCTGGAACGCGAGACCAATCGCGAAGCCGGCGGCCGCGAGAATCGCCGCGAAGCTGGTCACCCCGATCCCGAGGGTGCCGACGGCGGAGATCACGACCATGATGAGGATGATGTAGCGGACGAGCGTGCCGAAGAACTTGCTGAGCGTGGGCTCGACCTTGGCGCGGTTGGACGCCTTGGTGACGATCGCCCCGAGCCAGCGGGCGACGATAAGCCCGAGGACGAGGACGACCAGCGCGAGCAGGATCTTGGGCCCGTACTCGGTCCCGACGCGGACCGCGCCGTCAACGACGGCCGACACCGCGCCCTCCGGATCGGCGAGGAAATCCTCCCCGACGCGGACGAGATCGATACTCCCGTTGCCCTCGGCGGGCGCTTCGGCGCCTGCGCCCTCACCGGCTTCGCCGTTCTGCGTCAGCGCGAGCCCGGCCAGCGTCTCGTGAATCTTCAACACGTTCGTGCTCCCCGCGCGCCGGGTCGCCCGGCGCGGAACCCTCATTTTTGACCGGCGCCCCGCGGGCCCCGGCGTTACGCACGCACCAGGAAACGGTGCTCAGAACGACCAGACCAGGGTGACGAAGTAGTCCAGATCGTTCCGGTTGAACCCGTCGCCCGGGCGCGAGTCGTAGCGGTTCTCGATCCCGATCCGCAGCGTCATGTTCAGCTCCGGATCGACCAGGATCTCCCACCCGGCGTTCGCCACGAAGCGGTAGGGCCCGATGTCGTCGACCGCGAAGAAGTAATCGAAGTTGGCGAAGACGCGCTGGCGCTCGGTGAAGTCGTGGCGGAAGTCAAAGCCGAGCAGCCCCTCGGGGGTGATCTTGTTCTCCGAGCCCCCGCCGACGGTCTGGGTCAGCGCACCACCGGCTCGGAGGAGGAGGAAGGTGTCGTCGTTATCGATCAGCTCGTACGCCGGGCCGCCGGAGAGCGTCCAGCGGACGTCCCACTGCTGGAACTCGTCGTAGTCGAGCTCGCCGCGGGCGAAGGCTCGCCAGGGGCTGTCGGGGAAGAGCCAGTCGTTGCGGATGGTGGTGAGCAGCCGGTTCGCGGTCTCGTTGCCGTCTTCTTTCGCGTAGGTGTAGACGGTGCGGAAGGAGGTCTCGAGATCCTCGGTGGTGCGGACGAGCCCGAGGGCGGTGCGGAGGCTGACGCGCTCGTTGTTGCCGCTGGAGCCGAAGAGCCCGAGCTCGATGCTCCCGTCCCACGAGGTGAGATCGAGGAAGGGGCGGGGTTCGTCGAGCCCCTCGATGCCGTTGCCGTTCGCGTTGCCGTTGCTCCCGCTCGGGGGTTCGACGGTTTCCTGCGCGATCACGCTCCCGGCGAACATCGCCAAGGCGAAGATCGGGGCGATCAGGCGGGTCGGACGAGGGGTGTGCCGGTCGGTCATCCGGGGCTCTCCTTCAGGGCTCGGGTCGTGGGCGGCTCGCACGCCCGCCCGCGAGCGGGGAGCGCGGGATTATATTTGGGATCCGTCGGGGTGAAATATCCTCCCAGCGGGTCCGAGAACACAGGCAGGAAAAGTAGCCGCCGGATCCCGGTGGGGCAACAGGGAACGGTACAGTCCCGCTCGGCGTACCACTCCGGCGCGAGCGGAGCGGCGATGTTGCAGCCCGCACGCGCCCGTGGTCGATGGAACCGCACATGCGCGATGGCACGATCGACAGGCGGGGTGTGATCCGGGCAGGGGCCGCCCTCGGCGGCGCGTGTCTGCTCGCTTCACTCGGGTGCGCGGGTTCCGGCTCGCGTCAGTCGCGTCGATTCCGCGACCGCGAGCCCCTGCCGGCGGCGCGCGAGCCGTACCAGCCCGCGCAGATCCGCCCGCGTCCGGCCCGCGCTCCGATCGATTTGGTTGAGCCCGGCGTGATCCCGCGTTCGGCGTGGACGCGACAGGCGCCGTTGGTCCGAGAAGCCGACCCGATGCGCGGCATCCACACCATCACCGTCCACCACGACGGCATGAGCCCCTTCGAGACCACCAGCCAGCAGGAGGCGATGCACCGCCTGGAGCTGATCCGCAACGCCCACCGCGGGCTCGGGTGGGCCGACATCGGGTACCACTACGCGATCGACCCCGCCGGGCGCGTCTACGCGTGCCGCCCGCTGGAGCTTCAGGGCGCGCACGTCCGCGATCACAACCACCACAACCTCGGTGTCGTCGTGCTCGGCAACTACGAGCGACAGTCGCCCACGCCCGAAGCGGTCCGGACGCTCAACGCGTTCATTCTCGGGCGGATGCACGCGTTCGGCGTCAGCCCGACCCGCGTCTTCACGCACCAGGAACTCCGCCCGTCGGCATGCCCCGGGCGGACGCTCCAGGCCCGCATGGTCGAAGCCCGACGCATCGGCGGGCCCATCGCCGCGGCGTAACGCCGATCGGATCGACCCGAGGGCTCAGCCCAAGTCCGCTCGGCGCACGGCTTCGCAGAACGCCGCGATCTTCGCCGCGTCCTTCACGCCCGGTTCACGCTCCACGCCGCTCGACACGTCCACGGCGTACGGGCGCACGGCGCGGATCGCTTCGCCCACGTTCTCCGGCGTCAGCCCGCCGGCGAGGATCACCCGCGTTTCCAGCCCGGCGATCGCCTCGGCGACCGCGCCCCAGTCCAGCGATTCGCCCGAGCCCGCGCGCAAGCCGTCGATCAGCACGGCTTCCACGTCCGGCATGTCGCTCCACCGCTCGACCTCGGCTCGCAGCGAAGCCGGGCCCTTCGCAGGGTCGAACCGCACCGCCTTGATCGCCGGCCCGCAGGCTTCGACCGTGCGCTCGTCCTCATCGCCGTGCAGTTGCGTGTGCACCGTCGGGCAGCGCTGCTCCAGCTCGGTGAACGCGTCCACATCATCGACGGCATACACGCCGACCGACGCGACCATCGGCGGCAGAGAGGCCATCACCTCGAACGCCTCGTCCGGGTCGATCCAGCGCGGGCTGCTGCGGACGAAGATAAAGCCGACGGCGTCGGCCCCGGCTTCGGCGGCGGCGAGCGCGCTCTCCGCGTCGCGGATGCCACAGATTTTGATGCGCGTGCGGGGCATGATGTGGAGCCTTTCTCGTTGCGGGGCGGGTGTCGGTCAGGCGAGTTCTTCGAGCAGCGTCGACGCGAGCTCGCGGTCGTCCGCGTCGCGGACGGTTTCCTTGGCGCGCGCGAGCTGCGCCTTGGCCGCGACCGGGTCGTTCAGGTACCGCGCCAGCACCAGCCCGAGCAGCAGGCGGACCCGCGGCGTCTCGGGGTCGTGCGGGTACGCGTCGAGGTACCGCTCGTACGCCTTGGCGGCCGAGGTGTGGTCGCCCCGGTTGAACAGCGTGTTGCCGACCGCGAGCTGGGCTTCTTTGGAGAGCGTCGCCGCCCCCGGTGTGCCGCCGAAGTTGCGGAGCAGTTCGAGGTACGCGTCGGCGGCGCGTTCGTATTGCCCGGCGCTGACGGCCGACGCGACGGCGGCTCGGGCGGCTGAACGCTTCGGGTCCGCCTCGGGCTCCGGGATCGCGCGCAGGCGCTTGCTTTCAGCCCGGTCCTCGTCGGCTCCCGGGGCGACGCGTCGGCGGCGCTCCGCGTCGATGCCCGCGGCCGCCTGGAACTGGCGACGACGCGAGCGGTGTTGCAGCAGACTGAACAGGTCGATCGAGGGCTCGCGCGGCAGGATCCGCGTCATCAGCAGCCCCATCGCGACCGCCGCCCCGAACGCGTATCCGCCGAGGTGAGCCGAGTGCGCCACGCGGCTGCCCCGCGCGAACCCGACACCCATCAGGTCCCACACCACCTTGAACGCGATGAACCACCACGCTTGCAACGCGAACACCCCGATCAGGATGAACACCAGCAGCACACGGATCTGCACACGAGGGAACAAGACCAGGAACGCCCCGGTCACCCCCGCGACGGCCCCGCTCGCGCCGACCAGTCGCCCCCCCTGGTCGAACGTCGCGAACGCCCACGCGCTGACCGCCGCCCCGGCGAGGTAGAAGACCGTAAACCCGACGCGCCCGAGCCGGTCTTCCACGTCCGGGCCGAAGACCCAGAGGAAGAGCATGTTCCCGATGATGTGCAGCAGCCCGGCGTGGAGGAACGCGTAGGTGACCCACCCCCACGCTGTGGGGCGGGCGGTGTCGAGGATCAGCGCGTTCTGATACGGGTCGCCCAGGGCGTAGACCGCGATCTGGGAGAGCAGGGTCAGCGCGATCAGGGCGGGCGTGATGACCGGGGGGCGTCGTCGTCGTCGGTCGCTGCGGAGCGGGAGAAGCATCAGCCGCGATCCTACGCCCCGCCGGCGCGCCCACGCCCACATCCGACGCGCCCCGTGGGGCGAAGCGGGCGCGGGAACCCGCCCGGGGGGACCGGCACGGGGCGGGTTCCTATAGTCCCGTTCCAGGGTTCGGATTCGGGGGGCGATGTTCGCCCGAGGCGCGGCCTAGGCGTGCCTCGCACGCCCGATCCCCGCCCCCCACGCACCACGACCAGGAAGCACCGGAGCCAGCATGAGCGACTACAGCAAGGGCCTCGAGGGCGTCATCGCCGCCGAAACGCAGATGTCCTTCATCGACGGGCAGAAGGGCGTGCTGGAGTACGTCGGCATCCCGATCGGGGAGCTGAGCGGCAAGAGCACGTTCGAAGAGACGGTCTTCCTGCTGTGGAACCGGCGCCTGCCGACCAAGCCCGAGTTGGAGAAGTTCAACGCCGAGCTGCGCAAGGCGTACGAGCTCCCCGCGGGGATGGAGGCGCGCCTGCTGAGCCTGCCGATGCGCGCGCACCCGATGCACGTGCTCCGGACGATGGTCAGCGCCCTCTCGCTCCACGACACGGACCCGAACAACCTGGATATGGACCAGATCCGTCGCAAGAGCATCAACATCCTCGGGCACGCGCCGACGATCATCGCGTACTTCGATCGCTACCGTCGCGGGCTCCCGCTGGTGCACCCGCGGAAGGATCTGTCTTTTGCGGAAAACTTCCTCTACATGCTCAACGGCGAGGAGCCGACCAAGACGATGGCCCGCGCGTTCGATATCTGCATGATCCTGCACGCCGACCACGGGTTCAACAACTCGACCTTCGCGGCGAAGGTGATCATCAGCACGCTGAGCGACGTTTACTCGGCCCTGACCGGCGCGATCGGGAGCCTCCGCGGCCCGCTCCACGGGGGCGCCAACGAGGGCGTCATGGTCATGCTCAACGAGATCCCCTCGGTCGATCAGGCCGAGGCGTACGTCATGAGCAAGCTCGAACGCAAAGAGAAGATCATGGGCTTCGGGCACCGCGTCTACAAGGCGAAGGACCCCCGCGCGACGGACCTGCAGAAGCTCGCCAAGCAGCTCGCCGAGGACACCGGCAACGCCGACCTCTACGCCAAGAGCCACCGGATCGAGCAGATCATGGAGCGCGAGGTCGGGTCGCGCGGGATCTACCCGAACGTCGATTTCTACTCCGCGACGACGTACCACTGCATCGGGCTGAAGCTGGACCTGTTCACGCCGATGTTCGCGATGAGCCGCATCGGCGGGTGGTGCGGGCACATCCTGGAGCAGCTCGAGGACAACCGCCTGTTCCGCCCGGCGGCGAAGTACGTCGGCCCGCACGAGGTCGCGTACACGCCGATCGAGAAGCGCTGAAGCCCCGGGGCGGGGCGAGCCGTACACTCCGCCCGTGTATCAAGCCCTGCTGACCCGACGGTATCTGTTCAGCAAGATCATGCCGCTGCTGGCGGCGGTCGCGGTCGCGCTCTGCTGCGCGATGGTGCTGATCGTCTGGTCGGTCATGGGCGGGTTTCTCGCGATGCTCATCGGCTCCGGGCGCACGCTCACCGGCGACGTCGCCGTCACCTGGCCGACCGCCGGGTTCGCGTATTACGACGAGCTGATCGAGCGCCTCGAGGCGGACCCGATGATCGAGGCCGCCGCCCCGATGATCGAGACCTTTGGCGTCATCGCCCTCCCCAGCGGGCGGACCGAAACCGTCATCGTCCGCGGCGTCGAGGGCGCGACCTACGCCCGTGTGACCGACTTCGAACGCACGCTCTACTGGGTGCCGATGGAGCGCCCCATGCCCAAGGACCGCGAGGGCGAGGATTGGCGCCTTCGATCTCACGAGGCGTGGGACATGCACCGCGAGCACGGGTTGGCGCTGGCCGAGCCCGGGGACGACGGCGTGCCCCGCCCGGCGGTCGTGCCCGGCATCGCGGTCGCTGAGGCGAACATCCGGCGCGCCTGGGGCGGGTTCGTGCCCGGGGCGGCGGTCGTCACGGGCCCCGACGGCTCCACCCGCTTCCTCGACCGCGCGTTCTTCAACGACGAGGTCACGCTCTATGTCGCGCCGCAGGACGACCAGGGGCGCGTCCGCGACATGGTCGCCCGCGTCTTCCCGGTTGCGAACGAGTTCCAGAGCGGGCTGTACGAGATCGATCGGCGGGTGGTCCTCGCCGAACTCGGCGCGATCCAGGCGATGCTCGGCATGAACGAGGGGCGGCGTCTGCGCGAGCCGAGCGTGTTCGACCCCTTCGCGATTGAGGAAGACCCGGAGACCGGCGCGGAGGCGATCCGCCCGCCGGCCGAGTTCGTGCGCGATCCCGCGCGCGTCACGACCGTCCTGATCCGCGGCGTCGGCGACGGGCGCGACCCGCGGCCGCTAGCCCAGCGCGTCCGGGAGATCTATCGAGGCTTTGCCGCCGACCACGCCGGCATGGTCCCGCCCGAAGGCGAAGGGCTCGGGACGATCCTCATCCAGACATGGGAAGACCAGAACCGCACGCTGATCGAAGCGGTGAAAAAAGAGACGGCGCTCGTGCTGATCCTGTTCAGCATCATCAGCTTCACAGCCGTCTTCCTCGTGCTGGCGATCTTCTGGGCGATGGTCAGCGAGAAGACGCGGGACATCGGCATCCTGCGCTCGATCGGCGCGAGCCGGGCGGGCGTCGCGTGGCTCTGGCTCCGCTACGGGGCGGCGATCGGGCTCATCGGCACCCTGCTCGGGATGGGGATCGCGTTCGCCGTCATCCTGAACATCAACGAGATCCACGACCTGATCGGAGCCGTCGGCGCCCTCTTCGGGATGAACACCGTCATCTGGGACCCCAGCGTCTACTACTTCGCCCGGATCCCGACCGAGATCGTGCCCTGGAAAGTCGCGGTCGTCTTCACCGGCGGCTTGCTCAGCTCCGTGGTGGGGGCGCTGATCCCGGCGATCCGGGCAGCCTGGATGCACCCGGTGCGGGCGCTGGGGTTTGAGTAAACCAGAAAGCGAGTTGTTGGGCGTGTCGATCCTGCGTGTGGAGCACCTGAGCAAGACCTACCGCCTTCGGCGTGAGCCGGTGCCGGTGCTGCGCGACCTGGCGCTCTCGGTCGAGCGCGGCGAGTGGCTCGCGGTCCTCGGCTCCAGCGGGTCGGGCAAGTCCACCTTGCTCCACCTCCTCGGCGGGCTCGACCGGCCCGACAAAACCAACGACCACGGGATGCCCCCGATCATCGAGTTCGAGCAACGCCGCCTCGACGGGCTCTCCCAGGCGGCTCTGGATCGCTACCGCTCGCGCGACGTCGGCTTCGTCTTCCAGTTCTATCACCTAGTCCCGGAGCTGACGGTGCTGGAGAACGTGCTGCTCGGCCCGATGATCCGGCGCGGGCGGTTCGCGTACGCCGCCCATCGGAAAGAGGCGCGGGACCGGGCCTCCGGGCTGCTGGAAGCGGTGGGGCTGTCGCACCGTCTGGGTCACCGACCGGCCGAGCTCTCGGGCGGGGAGCGCCAGCGTGTCGCGATCGCGCGGGCGTTGATTAATGAGCCGAAGCTGCTGCTCGCCGACGAGCCGACGGGGAACCTGGACCGCGCGACGGGTCAGAAGATCCTGGACGCGGTCGCGGGTTTGCGTGCTCAGCACGAGCTGACGATGGTGATGGTGACGCACGACCCGGTGCTGGCGTCCCGGGCCGACCGGGTCGTGACGCTGGAAGCGGGTCGTCTCCGCGAGCCCGAGCCGGCGGCTTGAGCCCGGGATTGCGGCCCGGGGTGTTGAGGTGTGGTTTCCCGGGGGTGTCCCGGGCGGGCGGATCGCGTAGGATGGGCTTCGCCCGGGGCTGGGGCGTGTGCCGCCGCCCGGGGTGTGGGCGTGGACAGAGATTCTGAACGGGGAGCGCGGGCTTGGGGCGAGCGCCAGCGAGTGACACGCAGCACGGGTTGTCAGGGTCGGCCGCGCTGCCCGGGGCGCGATCGACCGACCTGGAGTTGCCCGGCGCCTCCGGGCGACCGGTCCCGGCGCGCCTGGTCCAGCTCGGCGAGCGCGGGCCGGCGGTCGTCTTCCTCCACGGGCTCGTCGGGCTGAACGAGCACTGGGAGGGCGTCGTCCGCCTGATCCACGACCGCGTCCGCTGCCTGCTCCTCCAGATCCCGCTCCTAGAGCTCCGCGATGAGGACTGCTCCATCGGCGGCGTCACCAACCTGACCACCGCGTTTCTCCAGCGACACCTGAACGAGCCGAGTGTGCTCGTTGGCAACAGCTTCGGCGGGCACGTCGCGCTCCGCGTCGCGCTCGAGCGCCCGGAGCTGGTCCGCGGGCTGGTGCTCGCCGGGTCGAGCGGGCTGATCGAGCGGTCGATGGTCCGCGAGGTGCAGATCAAGCCGAGCAAGGCCTGGCTTCGCGAGAAGATCGGCGAGCTGTTCTACGACACCAGCTTCATGCGCGAGGCCGACCTCGAGCGTGCGCACAAGGAACTGAGCAATCGGCACGGCGCGCGCGCGATGGTGCGCCTGAGCCGAACCGCGCGCAGGAACCACCTCGGCGAGCGCATCCGCGAGATCCAGGCTCCGACGCTGCTGGTTTGGGGGCGCGAGGACGTGGTGACGCCCCCGACAGCGGCCGAGCAGTTCATGGAATTGCTCCCCGACGCGCGGATCGAGTGGTTCGAGCGCTGCGGGCATGTGCCGATGCTGGAGGCGACCGAGGGTTTCGCCGAGGCGCTCGCGGGGTTCGTCGAGGGGCTGCCCCCGCTCGCGACGGAGCCGGGGGCTTGAGCGAGTCGGACGCCGGGTACCGGTGGACGGCCGCGGTCGGTTTCGGGCTGCACGCCCGCGTCGCGTACCGAGCTGAACAACTCGACCGCCTAGACCACTGGTGCGACCGCACCGGCTTGATCCAGCGCGCGACCCTCCGCCGCCTGCTCCGCACGGCGTCGCGGACCGAGTTCGGGCGCGCGCACGGGTTCGACCGTCTCCTGACGATCCGCGACGACGCCGAGCTGCTCCGCGCCTATCGCGAGGCGGTCCCGGTGCAGGACTGGTACGCGTTCCAGCAGCGGATCGCGCGGATGCGCGAGGGCGGCGAGCGGGACGTGCTCTGGCCCGGGCTTGTTGGTGATTTCGCCCAGACCAGCGGCACCACGGCCGGCGACAAGTTCATCCCCGTCACCCGCGCCATGTTCCGCTCCAACTACCTCGCGAGCCTCGAGATCTTCGCCCATCTGATCCGGTTCGGGGAATCTCTGCCGCGGATCATGTCCGGGCGCGCGCTCTTTCTGGGCGGGTCGTCGGACGTCTCGACCAACGAGCACGGCGTGCGCACGGGGGACCTTTCCGGGCTGGTCACCAAGCTGATCCGCTGGCCGCTGAGCGCGATTTACTCGCCCGGCCCGGAGATCGCGCTGGAGAGCCACTGGGCGACCAAGATCGAGCAGATGGCGCGGCTGTGCGCGCAGCAGGACATCCGCTTCATCAGCGGCATGCCGAGCTGGGCGAACGTGCTCATGGAGCGCGTGCTCGAGCTGACCGGCGCGAGCTGCGCGCGCGAGGTCTGGCCGAACCTTCGGGTGTTCGTGCACGGCGGGGTGAAGTACACGCCGTTCTTGCCGCGGGTGAATCGGCTCTGGTCCGGCGATCCCGGCGTGGACCTCCCCCAGCGCCTGGAGCTCTACCCCGCGAGCGAAGGGTTCCTCGCGATCCAGGACACGCCCTGGGACCCCGGGCTGCGCCTGCTGGTGGATATCGGGAACGTGATCGAGTTCGTCCCGCTGGAGCGGATCGGGGAAGCCAACCCGCCGGCGTACCTGGCGGATGAAGTCGAGCACGGCCGCCCGTACGTCGTGGTGCTCTCGACGTGCGCCGGGTTGTGGCGGTATGTGCTGGGGGACGTGGTGGAGTTCGAGACGGTCGCGCGCCCCGGCGAGGTCGGGGCGGGCTTCGGTCCGGCGCGTCTGCGGATCGTGGGGCGTCACAAGCACTTCATCAACGCGTTCGGCGAGAACATCATCGTCGAGCACGTCGAGCAGGCGGTCGCGGCCGCTGCGGCGGAAGCCGGCGTGACGGTGGGGGAGTTCACCGCGGCCCCGGTCTACCCCGGCCCGGACACGCGGGCCGGGCTGGAGCTGGGCGTCGAGATCGAGGGCGAGCCCGCCCCGGATCGCCTCCGAGCTTTCCGAAACGCGTTCGACCGCGCCCTCAAGGCTCAGAACGTGGATTACACGACCAAGCGCAAGGACGACCTCGGCATGGCCCCGCCGACCGTTTCCGCGCTGCCCGTCGGCGCGTTCCACCGCTGGCTGGAGCACAAGGGCAAACTGGGCGGGCAGCACAAGTGCCCCCGGTGCGCGAACCACCGGGAGATTCTGGAAGGCGTGAAACAAATCACGCCGCCGGTGGTTGTCATCCACGCGTGATCGTCCGGGTTGTCGCCCGCGGCGTATATCTGCACGACGACCGGTGCGCGAGGGGATTCCGCCGATGCGTGGGGATTCAGAAGGCTCGGTCGGCTCTCAGGAGCCGATCGCGGTGTTCGCGGACACGGTGCTGGCTCGGTGCGAGGGGTTGGTGCGCACGGTTTCGGATGCGGCTTATGCAGCTGCATCGTTGTATATGAACAGTGCCACTATCGGGCAGCACGTGCGCCACCTGGTCGATCATTTTCGTGCGATCGCCGACCGGGACGAAGGGGCGATCGCGTACGATCGGCGGGCGCGCGGCGTGCCGATGGAGACCGATCGGACGGCCGCGTTGCACGAGATCGATCGTCTGCGCGACTTTCTCCGGCGTCTGAACCCTTCGGCGATGGATGAACCCGTGCGCGTGCGGATCGCGATCGATCGCGAGGGCGGCGAGTCGGAGGTCGGCTCGACGGTGGGGCGCGAGCTGGCGTTTGCCGCCCATCACGCGGTGCATCACGAAGCCATGCTCGGCGTGATGGCGCGGGAGCTCGGCGTGCCCTTGCCCGGAGGCGGATTCGGGTACGCCCCCGCGACGCCGATGCCCGGGCCTGTGAACTGATCTCAGGGAACGATCCTGCGTGTGCACCGTCTCTCTGATCCCCTGGTCGGCGTCCTCGGGCGGTGGTGGTGGTGGCGGTGCGCCCGGGTACCGTCTCGTCCACAACCGGGATGAGCTGCGCACCCGCGCGCCCGGGCTCGGGCCGAGCGAGGCGCCGACGGGTGTTCCCGGCGTCACGCTGCGTCGCCCGATTGATCCGGACAGCGGCGGGACATGGATCGCCACGACCGATCTCGGGCTGACGCTTTGTGTGCTGAACGTCAACCCGCCGCCGTCGTCCGGTCAGAACGAACGCAGGTCCGGCGCGCCGCGATCGCGAGGGCTGCTGATCCCAGCGATCGTTGAGGTTGAGCCGGGGATGGCGCCCTCTCGTCTCGGGGCGGCCCTGCTCGACCGGCTCGGGGGTGAGGATGGGCTACGAGCGTTCGCGCCGTTCCGTTTGCTCGCGGTCGGGAGCGAGGCGGGGGGTGAGCTCTCGGCGTGGTCGGCGATCTGGGTGGACGGGCGTCTTGAGGTTGGGCCATGGGGCGGTTGTGGTCGTCTGGGCGCGATATGTGCGGTGTCGAGCGGGCTGGGTGACGAGGCGGTCGCGGCCCGCGTGCCGTTGTTCGAGGTGATGGTCGCGGGCGACCCGCGTCCTGCGGCTCAGGACCTGTTCCACCGTCACCGATGGGCGGACCGCCCGGAGCTGAGCGTGCGGATGAGCCGGGCGCGGGCGCGGACGGTCGCGATCACGACTGTGGAGGTCGCTCCGGGCGCGGGGGTGGTGCGGATGCGCTACGAGCCGCTGCCTGAGGAGCCCCCGCCGGGGTAGAGGCGGGGGAGGGTCGGCACAAGATGTCGGGGGCGATGCGGGGCGCGAGGTGACGGGAGCGCCCCGGGCCCGCTACAGTCCGCGACCATGGGTGACGACAGCTTTCTGAGCCGGCTCCTGCCCGAGGCGATTCCCGCCCAGTTCCTCGTCAGCGCGCTGACGTTCATCGTCATCGTGCACGTGGTGCTGCTGACCGTCGCGTACCTGATCTACCTTGAGCGCAAGATCTCGGCGTATATCCAGGACCGCATCGGGCCCAACCGCGTCGGGTTCGACTTCGGGCTCCCCTGGCTCGCGTTCCTCAAGGGCTTCTGGGGGCTCGGGCAGCCCCTGGCCGACGGGCTCAAGTTCCTCCTCAAGGAGGACTACGCACCCAGTGGCGTCGACAAGGCGCTGTTCACCCTCGCACCCCTCGCCGCGATCATCCCCGCGCTCATCGGCTTCGCGATCATCCCCTGGGGCGGCGTCGTCGAGATCCCGGATTTTGAGGTCCTCGGGCTCGCGATCGCCGGCGGCGAGGTCGTGATCGCCGGGCTGTCGGTCAACGTTGGCGTGGTCTACCTGCTCGCGGTCGCGGGGCTCGGGGTTTACGGCGTCACGCTCGGCGGGTGGGCATCCAATAGCAAGTACTCGTTCCTCGGCGGGCTTCGATGCACCGCCCAGATGATCTCCTACGAGCTGCCTCTGGGCATGAGCCTGCTCGCGGTGCTGCTCCTCACCGGCACGCTGATCCCGATGGGGATCATCGAGCACCAGGCCCAGCACGGGTGGCTGATCTTCGCCCAGCCGATCGCGGCGGTGATCTTCTTCATCGCGATCCTCGCCGAGGCGAACCGGGCGCCGTTCGACAACGCCGAGGCGGAGCAGGAACTCGTCGGCGGGTACCACACCGAGTACAGCTCGATGCGGTTCGCGCTGTTCTTCCTCGCAGAATACGCGCACATGATCACGAGCTGCGCATTCTTCGCGTTGCTGTTCCTGGGCGGGTTCCAGGCGATCCCGTTCGTGAACGACCCGCTGACGAGCCCGGAGGCGACGGGCATCCTCGCGATGCTCGCGAAGTTCGCGGTCTTCTTCGGGAAGGTCGTCTTCCTGATCTGCTTCATGATGGTCATCCGCTGGAGCCTGCCGCGTCTGCGGTACGACCAGGTGATGATGCTCGGCTGGCAGAACGTGATCCCGCTGAGCCTCGCGGTGATCGTGATGACCAGCGTGATGGTCTACCTCGGGCAGACGGGGCTGGTCCCGATGCTTCTCGCGAACGCCGGGCTGATGCTGGTGATCTTCCTGATCCAGCCGCTGTTCCCGAAGACGACGGTCAACAAGCGGATCCCGCTCTACGGCTCGCGGTTCAACCCGATCGACCCGGCCCACGTCCAGACCGCGCCCACCGACCCGCTCGCACGCGAAGACCGACCCGTCCAGGGCACCGCCCCGACCATCGGCTGATCGGCCCTCGGCTGTCGACGGCCGACCGACGGCCCGTCTGGTTTTCGGTTTCAAGCGGTGGTGGGCTCAGCGGCCGGCTCGTGCCCCGGCGGCAGGCGAGCCGCACGCACAAGCCCGACATAGATCTCGTACTCGTTCTCGAGATCGAAATGTCGCGCCAGCTCGCAATCGAGCACCAAACCCGCACGCCGAAGCACCGGCGCGCCCGTCGCGAGCGTCGTCAGCGGGAACGCGTCGAACGGGTCCGTCTCCTGCTCCGCGTCCGGCACAGGGTGACGCCCGAACGCGCGCAGCAGGCGCTTCTCGCTCTCGTCCACCGCGTGCAGCGCAAACGCACGCGCATCCCGGATCACCGGCTCGATCGCGTGCCCCTTGCGGAGCGCGATTGCGATCAGCCAGGGTTCGCTCCCGCAGGCTTGCACCGAGCGCACCAAGACCCCCCGGCGATGCTCCTCGAACGCGCTGGTCATGAGGAACCAGGCGCTCGGCAGCAGCCCGAGGGCGTGGGCGATCCGTTGCGGGTCGGCGGCTTCGGCAGGCGGCATGCCCGGGCGTCCTGAAAGCCGGGACAAGCCCGGGGTGGGTCCAGGCCCACCCCCTGTGGGCGGACGACGGCCGCGAGTGTACCGACCGCCGCACACGCCCGCACGCCGCCCGAGAGCCCGCCCCATCCCGGTTTATCCACACAGATTCCACATGCAGATTTTTTCTGGACGTAGACCGCGATGAAACCGGGAGTTACGGCGATCGAGTGGATTATTTGGACAGAAATGTGAGACAAAGTGTTGCAAAGTGAAGCGATGTGTAGGATGATCCCAGCCGATGAAGACGGGGGATCACCATCGTGCACTTCACCGGGCATACCGAGCTGAACATCGACGCCAAGGGGCGGCTGATGATCCCGGCCAAGTACCGGGGGATGGCATCGGTGCCGGGGGAGAGCGTCGAGGCGGGTTCGGGGTTGGCGGCGGGATCGGGCGTGACGCGGTGGGTCGCGGTGCCCTGGCCGAGCGGGGGCGGGTCGATTCGGCTCTACCCGGACGAGACGTTCGCCCGCTTGAGTGCCTCGACGACCGACAGCCTGACGCCCGGTTCGGACGAGGCGGCGTTGGAGGAGGCGCTGTACGGGCTGGCCGAGCATCTGGAGCCGGACAAGGCGGGGCGGGTCGTCCTCCCTCGCACGCACGTGCGCCTGGTCGGGTTGACGAACGAGGTCGTCGTGGTCGGCACGCGGAACCGCCTCGAAGTGCGCGACCGGGAAGAGTGGATGCGCGGCATCGAAACACGGTTCCTCTCGCTCCCGGAACTCGCCGCGAACGCGGGCCGGAAGCCACGCCGGGACGCGTAGACCGCGCCCGCGCGTCGTCGGCATCGACACGGATCAACACCCGTCCCGCACGGATCGCGGGGCGGGCGGCGGAGAACGAGCACGCGGAACGTCGCGAAGCCACGGATCGGCACGCGCGACGCTTCGCAAGGCTCGGGGCATGAGCAAGGCAGCGGTGGAGCACGGCGGCTCCTGACGTCCGACGGGCTACGGAAGGCCCACCCTTTTTTCTCGAGCGCCCGGCCGGAGGAGGCTTGGCGCCCGATGCTTCCGGCGGTTGCGCAAGCGGCCGTCGGAGATTCACCGGCTTGATGCGCGGACCCGTGCCAGCGCACGGTCTCCGGACGCGGTCTTTGCTTCGCCCACCCCAAGGCGCGTCGGCTTCGCCCACCCGGCCCAGCGACGACGTGCCGAACCCACGCCCGCTGCCGTCAAGGGGCGGGCGTGCTGGTTTTGGGAGCGCCGGCGAAGGCGGACACGCTAGTGCGGCTTGCTTCGATCAGGCCCCTGAGCCTCTGGTCGGTTCATCTCGTTCAGCGGATCCATTCCGGCGATCCGCGCCCACGCGTTGGCCGCGTGCGCGGCGTCGCAGGTGTGCCCACACTCCGGGCATCGCGTTCGTAACGGCGGCGCCTCCGGCGTGCCACTTTGTGGGGATGGGTACATGCAGCGTGGGCAGCATGCGTAGCCATGTCGGTGCAGATAGCGGCGGAGTCTGCGGCACCACACCCAATACCCGATCAGGCCGATGGCGGGCAGCCCCGCGGCGATCGGTAGCGAGGTCCTAGCCGCGAGTGAATGAAGCGGGCCGCCCGGGTTGGACGCTTCAAGCATTAGCACGACCAGGAGCATGCAGGCGTAGGCCACCGTGAAGCGGGTCACGGTGTGCGCCCGGTGGAAGAGCAAGCCACGCGTCACGATCGCGTCGGGCCAGGTGTATCCAGCCCACGGCTCCTGCTCGCGTGCCTTGTGGCGTTCGGAAAGCACGGGATCACTCGCTGGTCGCGTCGGCGAGCGGCTCGGATGCCGCCTCCAGCAGTGCTGGCGTCTGGTCGATCTGCTTCAACTCCGGCAGCGCCTTGGCGCTCTTCGCGCCCGCGTCCTCGAACTTCCGCAGTGTCGGCATCATCCGCCGATCGATCGAGCTCGCGAAACGGTTGTACCGCTCCACCGCCTGTCGGATCGAATCGCCCAGCTTCGACGCGTGATCGAACGCGACGCTGGCGCGGTCGTGCAGTTCTTTGCCGAGCTGGAACAGTTCCTTCGCCTCGTCGGCCAGGCGATGCTCGCGCCAACCGACCGCCACCGCCCGCAGCAGCCCGATCAGCGTCGAGGGGCTGGCGAGGATGACGTTGTGCTGAGCCGCGACGTCGATCAGCTCCGGCTGGCGCTGCAAAGCCGCGTCGATGAAGTGATCGCCCGGGACGAACATCACCACAAACTCCGGGCTCCCCTCGTACGCCGACCAGTACTTTTTGTCACTCAGCTTCTTCGCCTGTTCCGCGACGTGTCGCGCAAAGCGTGACAGGTGCAGTTCTCGTTCCTCGTCGCTCTGCGCGTTGACGGCTTCGATGTACGCGTACGTGTTCGTCTTCGCGTCCACCGCGATCACGCGCTCGTTGGGCAGCTTCACCAGCATGTCCGGACGCAGCAACTGCCCGTCGGCGTCGCGCGTCGACGCCTGCTCGTCGAAGTCGCAGTAGCTGGTCATGCCGGCGAGCTCGGCGACGCGCCGGAGCTGGATCTCGCCGTACTGCCCGCGGATCTCCGGGCGGCTCAGCGCCCGTGTCAGACGCGCCGTCTCGTCGCGAAGGCTCTGGCTGCTCGCCCCGGCCTGCTGGATCCGCTCGTCGAGCGTCAACAAGCGCTCCTGCGTCTGTGCCAGCTTCTCGCGGATCGGGTCCACGAGCTGCGCGAACCGCTGCTGGCGCGACTGGTCCTGCTCCGCGGCGTCCTTCGCCCGCTCCTCGAAGTACGCCTTCGCCTGCGTCACGAGCTTCTCGCTCGCGCTGTCCAGCGTGCGGCTCGCGAGGTTCTCGAACGTCTCGCGCAGGCGTTGCTCGTTGCGGATCAGTTCCTGGCGCATCTCTTCCAGGCTCGCGAGCTGCTGCCGGGCTGCGGCGAGCTCGGTGCTGAGCTGCGTCACGCGGGCGCTCGACTCGTCCCGTGCCGACCGGGCGGCTTCGAGCTCGTTCCGGAGGTCCGCGAGGCGCTGCTCGGCGTGCTCGCGAAGGGCGGCTGCGGCGCGGTCGGCGGCTTCCTGCACGGCCGCGGCCCGGGATTCGCTCGCCTGGGCCCGGGCCGACGCTTCCCCACTCGACGCGACCAGGCGCGCTCGCCCCATCGCCAGCCAGACGACCACAGCGATCAACCCCAGCACCACGAGCAACAGCACGACCGAGATCGGTTCCATGTGCCGAGTCTAGCCGCGAGATTGCAACCCTGACAAGATCCGATCCTGATTGCGAGCCCGCGCCCCATCCCACCACAAGCCCGATCGCGGGGGCTGCCAATCCGGCAGGTTCGTCGAGCCCATGGCACGCTCGCGACAGTCCCAGCTAAGCCCCTTGGGCAGCGACCTGCTCCGGCATGCTCCCAAACGTAACGCCGTGTTACGTTTTTGGGGGCTTGAATCGGCGAGCACGTCGCGTCAGACGCCCATCCCGGTCTGGTACGCCCTTTGCCTTACACCTTGCGTGCGATCGGTGCGCCTATGCCATCCCGATGCGTCCGAACCCGGCATGCCGGGGGGTGGGCCGTGCGCGTGGGGCGGGGCGGCGGACACGGATCCCCGCGGCTCGTCCGGGGCTGAGGGCAGTGGGGAGGGCGGTCGCCTGAACCTGCTGTTGAGCTACGCGGGTTGGGAGCCGGAGAGCTGGGTGGACCAGTTGCCGCCGCTGCTGGAGCCGATGGGGGTTCGCAGCCTGCGTGCCGGGACGGGGACGGAGGCGACGCGGGTGATTCGCTCGCACAAGATCCACATCGCGGTGGTGGACCTGGGGCTGCCGCTGGACCGGGGCGCGGACGGCGAGGCCGAGCCCGGCGGCCCGCGCCTGCTGGAACTGCTGACCCGCCTGGAGACGCGCCCGCCGACGGTGGTCGTGCGTCAGAGCCGAACGCACCGGGACGACGCGCGGGATCTCCGTGCGGCTTTGTCGCTCGGCGCGTTCGCGGTGGTGGACCGCCCGCGATCCACGCGGGATCTGGAGTTGATGCTGGAGGTGCTCCGGCGGGCGCTCGTGCGGCACTACCGCGGGCGCTGGCCGGGGCTGGAGGCGTAACGGGGCGTTGCCGCCCTCCGGACGAGCCGCGACCGTGAGGGAGCGGTTTCTTCCCGATCGGGCGGCGACGCGGAGGATGCAGGAATCAGCACGGGCCGGGACCGCTCCCTGACGGTCGCGGCTCGTTGGCAGAGGAATCGGAATCGTTCACAACCCGGGCGTCGCGCGAGTGTGCGTGCCGCCCCTAGCGAAAAACGGAGAACCCGAGATGGCCGCGACGAAGACCGCCCCGAAATCGAACAAATCCAAAGCCGGGAGCATCAACCTCAAGGTGCGCCCGCTGCACGACAAGATCCTGGTCCGCCGGGACGAAGCCGAGAGCATGACCGAGAGCGGGATCTACCTGCCCGAGTCGAGCAAGGACAAGCCCAAGACCGGCACCGTCGAAGCCGTCGGCGACGGCGCGCTCAACACCGAAACCGGCGAGCGCATCCCCCTGACCCTCAAAGCGGGCGACCGCGTCATCTTCACCAGCTACGCCGGCACCGAGGTCAAGCTCGGTGAGGAGACCCTGCTGATCATGAGCGAGGACGACATCCTCGCCGTTCTGGAAGGCTGATCCCGTTGCAAGTCATCACCGTCCTTGAGCATCTGCACAACGCCCGCAAAACCGGGCGAACCATCGATATCAATATCCGGGGCGCCCGCTACCAGATCTGGGACCTGGACCACGTCACCTACCCCAAGCACGAACACGCCAACCGCTTCATCAACACGCTCGGCGAAGACCGCTCGGCGTACACGATGAGCGAAACCAACCACTTCATCGTCTCGGCGATGGTCCAGTCGCTCGACGGGCAGGCGCGCCGGGCCGAACTGGTCTTCGACTCGCACGATGTGGCGTGCTTTGGGACGTATGCCGAAGGTTCAGACGCGTGACCTCCACCCAACTCCGCCAAGCCCTGGCCGAGCTCAACGGCGAGCGTGCCGTGTCGTTCGCGTTTGTCGGCGTGCATGAGCCGCACACGGTGTTGCACGTCGAGCGGGCGATGCTTGTGCCGGACGAGGCGGATCACCTGATCAAGGTCACCGACGGGCGGCACATCTACGTCGTGGACGCCGAGCGGATCGCGTGGGTCCGCATCGGGCTCAGCACGCCGCTCGGGCTCTAAAAGGCTCTTGGTGGCACAGCTCGGAGAGCTGTGCCACCGGGGAGAGGGAAGGGGAACACGGCTCATCGAGCTGTGCCAACAGGAAGCAGAAACCGCCCCCCGCACACCTGCGGGGCGGCACAGAGAAAGCAAGGGAAGTTCACACATGGCAGCTAAACAGATCGCGTTCAACACCGAGGCCCGCGAGCGCATCCTTCGGGGCGTGCAGAAGCTCGCCGCGGCCGTCAAGGTCACGCTCGGCCCGTCCGGGCGCGTCGTCGTCCTTGAGAAGTCCTTCGGCGCGCCCACCGTCACCAAGGACGGCGTCACCGTCGCCAAGGAGATCACCCTCGACGACCCCTACGAGAACATGGGCGCGCAGATGGTCAAGGAAGTCGCGTCCAAGGCCTCCAAGGAAGCCGGCGACGGCACCACCACCGCCACCATCTACGCCGAATCCATCTTCGCCGAGGGGCTGAAGAACATCACCGCCGGCGCGAACCCCAACCAGATCAAGCGCGGCATCGACAGCGCCATCCAGGCCATCATCGCCGAGCTCAAGACCATGGCCAGCCCCGTCAAGAGCTCCAAGGAAATCGCCCAGGTCGGCACCTGCAGCGCTAACCAGGACGAGCAGATCGGCAAGATCATCGCCGAGGCGATGGACAAGGTCGGCAAGGACGGCGTCATTACCGTCGAAGAAGGTAAGAGCCTCGAAACCGAGGTCGAGCTCGTCGAGGGCATGCAGTTCGACAAGGGCTACCTCAGCCCCCACTTCGTCACCGACCAGGGCGCGATGAGCGTCGAGCTCGACAAGCCCTACATCCTCATCCACGAGAAGAAGATCGGCTCCGCGAAGGACATGCTCCCCCTGCTCGGCAAGATCGCCGACGAGGGCGCGAGCCTGCTCATCATCGCTGAGGACGTCGAGAGCGAAGCCCTCGCCACGCTCGTCGTCAACAAGCTCCGCGGCGTGCTCAAGGTCGCCGCCGTCAAGGCCCCGGGCTTCGGCGACCGGCGCAAGGAAATGCTCGGCGACATCGCCACCATCACCGGCGGCACCGCGATCATGGAAGAGCTCGGCGTCGACCTCGAAAAGGTCGAACTCGCCCACCTCGGGCGCGCCAAGAAGGTCAGCATCGATAAGGACAACACCACCATCGTCGAGGGCGCGGGCAAGTCGGCCGACATCAAGGGCCGAATCGACATGCTCCGCCACCAGATCGAGAACTCGACCAGCGACTACGACCGCGAGAAGCTCGAGGAGCGCCTCGCCAAGCTCGCCGGCGGCGTCGCCCAGATCAACGTCGGCGCGGCGACCGAAGTCGAAATGAAGGAGAAGAAGGCCCGCGTCGAGGACGCGCTCCACGCCTGCCGGGCGGCCGTCGAAGAGGGCATCCTCCCCGGCGGCGGTGTGGCCGTCCTCCGCGCCCGGCGCGCCCTGGACAACCTCCGCAAGAAGGCGACCGGCGACGAGCGCATCGGCATCGACATCGTCCACCGCGCCGTCTCGGCCCCCGTCAAGCAGATCGCCAAGAACTGCGGGCTCGACGGCTCGGTCATCGCCGCCAAGGTCGAAGAGTCCACCAAGACCAACTTCGGCTACAACGCCCTCACCCACGAGTACGGCGACCTGGTCGACATGGGCGTCATCGTCCCGGCGAAGGTCGAACGAGTCGCCCTCCAGAACGCCGCCAGCATCGCCGGCCTCCTCCTCACCACCGAAGCCGCGATCGTGGAGCTGAAGGAAAAGAAGGCCAAGGCGGGAGCCGGGGCGGGGATGGATGAGGATTACGATTATTGATTTCTGCCCTTGCGGCATGAAAATGCTGCAAGGGTATTATGCTAAATATTTGTATCATTATGGGAGCTGGTGCCTCCGCGTCTAGCGGAACGCCACTGATGCATAATTTTCTCGACACAACCAGAAAGCTAATTTCTACAAAAAGCTCACTTTCAAGCCGTTCCGATAGCTTGGAAAAAATCGATAAATTTCGTCAGAATTTGCTCGCATCATTCTCAAAAGCAACTCCTGATATTGACAACATTGAATCACTCATGTCGCTGGCAGAACTTCAAGAGGCGGTATCCCCGCACCAGTCTCCGAATTTTAATTCAAAGGCCGAACACGAAAAATCGATCTCGTCATGTATATCCGAGATTGTTGCATCAACTATTGACGCATCGCAGGTGTATGCGGTAGAAAATATAGCTAGTGTTCAGTTAGCAGCCGAGGCGGCATATTCGCAAGATTGGTCTATTGTAAATAATCAAATTGAGATATACCCAAGTGGGTTTTATAAGGAGTTTTCGAAATTTTTAAATCAGATGCGCAGTAGAAAAAATACAAATTTATCAGTTATAACTACTAATTACGATATGGCCACTGAATTTTCAGCACTTTACGCAGGCATGCACGTGAGCTATCCTGGTTTGCTTCACAGGTCTCTGGTGCATAATTACGTCAGTCCAAATATGCCTGCGGATTCTAGGTCAAATTTTTCAATATACAAACTTCATGGTTCTGTGAACTGGTTTAAGCAGGAAGGTGATGAAAACGACATTTTTATTCTTCCAGCGGTATGTATTCGTGATGATATTCTTAATCACGCAAGGGGCGTGTTATCTCGTCGTGGAGAGATAAGAAAATACTCATTAAATATAGAAAATTCTATCCAAAATCATAGTCTGACACAAAACGAATTTTCATTATCAAATTCTGCTATAATTCCGCCTACTCAATACAAAATGCATAAAAATCATGCCATTTATCGACACTGGTCAAAAGCCCACCACTCACTTCAAGGTGCGGATGTTTTAGTAATACTTGGCTACTCTCTCCCTATTTCAGATGGACATTTTAGATCTCTTTTTACTCTTGCAATGCTTAGTGATAAGATTTTGCGGCATGTATTTATAGTAGATCCTTCGCCTAAAACGCATGAGCGATGGAGTTCCCTTTTGGGTGAGTATGCCCGGAGTCACATGACAGCTATTCATGAGGAATTGTCCCCCCAAAATTGGCGCACTGTTGCGAGAGGCATAAGTGATTTGCTGCCAGATTCCTAACTCACTTGCGTGGCGCCCCAGAAAATCGCAGCCGTCGCGGGCTCCGCGGCTTGGTGCCGGCAATGATCCTGCATGCCCAAGCGTGAGCTGAGCCACACCCAGCGGAAGATCGTGAACCGGTACTACGACCACCGGGGGTCGATCGCGTCGGTGAAGTTGCAGGAGCTGGTTTCGGAGCTGTTCCTGGCCGAGGCCGAGGGGAAGAAGACCGACGCGCTGTGGGGTCGGGTGGGCAAAGCGGTGTTGCAACTGGTGAAGGAAGCGGAAGCCGGCGGGACGGCGAGCGATGGGCTGACCAGGCTCCGGCACGCTGCCGAGTCGAAAGACCTCGCCAAACTGGCCGCGGCGGTGGGGGGGAGAAGGCACTAGGCATTGGGCACTAGGCACTAGGGCGGAGGGGACAGGGAAAGAAGAGGGAGGCGGAGGGAGGGGCATGCCTGCGGGGGTGCCCCTTGTTGTTTTGATGACTTCTCGGACGCCGGCCGACCTCTCCCATCCCCCTCGCCCCTCCCATCCCCTCCGCCTTCATGCCTCGTGCCCAGTCCCTCGTGCCTCTCGCGTCAATTTGTTCGGAAGTTCTTGATCGGGCTGAGCTTGCGACGCGTGCGGGCCGATGTCTGGATGTGGGGGATGGGCTCGGGTTCGGCAGGGGCCTGGAGGGGCTCGTCATGACTGGCATGAGCATCTGGAGCGGGCTGCTGGGGCTGACGCTGGGCGACGGCGGCGGGCGATGGTCCGAGATCGCGCGCGGGCTGCAGAACTACTTCGAGGAACAGGGGCAGCTCGCCGCGTCGGCCGGGTATGTGCTGCTGGGGCTGGCGTTCATCATCATCAACGTGCTGGTCGCGAAGAAGCTCATCGGCGTGCTGACGCGGGAGAGCAAGCCGATCGAGAAGAAGCCTCGGCAGGACCGGCGGATCTGAACTCCCGCATCTGAATACGCAAAACAACAGGCCCCGCGCGTGCTGCGCGGGGCCTGTTGCGTTCGTGCACACCCGCCGAGGAGGATTGGCGGGTTTCGTGAGATGGGATTGCTCAGGCGCGACGGCGGCGAGCGGCGATCAGCCCCATGCCGGCGATCAGCCCCAGCGCGCCCGGCGCGGGGATGACAAACTCAACGGTGGGGGCGATGCCGGTGTAGGTGTTGGTGACGGCCGTCAGCTTGGGGTTCTCGACGCCGGAGTACCAACTGCTGGCGACGGTGTCGTCGATGCCGGTGATGATGAAGCGGAAGGTGGAGCCGGAGTTGATCTGATCGAGGATGACACTGCCGAGCGCGGCGAGATCGACATCGACGGACCAGGTGGGGGTGGGGTCAACGCCGACGGTGCCGCGCTCGAACGTGCGTGTGTCGAGCAGGTAGAGGTCGGAGAACTGGTTGCCGATGCCGTTCTGGGCGTTGATGTCCCAGACGTAGCCGTTGGCGGCGTTGAGGAGGTTCTGATCCCCGTCGGTGGTGAGGTAGATGCTCATGGTGCCGCCGAAAATGATGGGGTGGACCTGAGCGGTGGAGTCGGGGCGGGTTTCGGCGCCGTGGATGGTGAGTGTGAGGCGTTCGAGCTGATCGACGGGCCCGCTGAAGACGCTGGACGTGTCAATGTTGATCGCGGTCCACTGCCCGAAGAGGCGGTTGGCGGGGTCGGGGTTGCGCCCGTTGACCTGGAAGCGTCCGTCGACGACGTCACGCCGGATGACGGGGGGCAGGAAACCGCCGACGCCTTCGCCGATCTGGTGGATCGAGAAGTCCTGCGGGCCGGTGAGGGTGACGACCTGCGCGTTGGCGGCCGCGGCGCTCATGCCCAGGACGCCGACAGCGGCGATCAGGGCGGCGGGGGCGGAACGGTGCGTCATCATGCGTATCTCTCCTTGTACGTGCTGGCACTCGATGCGGGATCAAAAGACGGGCAGTCGCCCGCTCCACGGGCCGAAGCCTGGCGTAGCCGCACACGCAGCGGGCTATGCTCGCCGCTTGGTGGCACTCGCCAGAGCTTGGGCGTTGCTCAGCGTTCAGTAAACTTGTGAGATCGGATGCACCCGAGTCGGGGTGATCGAAACAAATCGCAGGAATTCCCTGAGAAATAGCGAGAATCCGGCGCGGAAGCTCCGCAATGCGTCGGGGTGGTGGATGGGATCTGGAGGGCCTCGGACATGCAAGGCGTCGCGGGCGGGTGGGGGATGTGGGGCCTGGTGGGTGTTGCGGTGATCGCGGGGATGTTGTTGCCGTTGCAGCCGGGGATCAACGCCGAGCTGCGCGCGCACCTGCGGAGCGCGACCGGGGCGGCCGCGGTGAGTTTTGCGGTGGGGCTCGCGATCCTGCTGATCGCGTGGACGGCTTCGCGTGGCGGCGTGCCGCGCGCGTCGGACCTCGCTGCGGTGCCGTGGTGGGGGTGGACAGGCGGTGCGATCGGGGCGGGGTTCGTGCTCGCGTCGCTGGTGCTGGCGCCGAAGCTGGGGGCGACGCTGCTTGTGGGGAGCGTGGTGACGGGTCAGCTCGTCGCGTCGCTCGTGCTCGATCGCTTCGGGCTCGTGGGATACAAGCCCCAGCCGATCACGCCGGGTCGCGTACTGGGGGTCGCGCTGCTTGTCGTCGGCGTGCTGCTCGTCCAGCTCAGCGGCGGTGAGAAACGCTCCGACCCCGCCGCTGTGGACCTCGCGCAGGCCCCTCCCGCGGAAGAACGCTAAACGGGCGGGCACACGGAACCGGCGGCTTCCCGCACCGCGGGCGGTTCCGGGCTTTATAATGGGGGGAAGCCAGCGGAGACCGGCGCGATCCCCGTTGCGGAAGGAGTCCCGTCGTGCGTGAGGACATCAACTACAACCGGATCATCGACGGCGCGGAAAACGACGCGGCCCAGGCGGCCGCCGACGCCGCCGCCGATCTGCCGAGCGATCAGATCGACCCCTCAAAGTTCTACGTCACCCAGCGCTACGAGCGGTACTCCGACGAGAACCACGAGGTCTGGGAGGCGCTCTACCGCCGCCGATGGGAAGTGCTGGAGGAGCAGGCGTCCCGCGTGTTCATCAACGGGCTGAAGGCGATCAACCTCGTGCCCGACCGCGTGCCGCTGCTCTACGGGCAGGCCCCCGACCCGCGCGGCAGCGGGCGCACGATCAAGGGCATCAACGAGTACCTCCGCCCGCTGACCGGGTGGCAGAGCAACGCCGTCCCGGGCTACCTGCCGGCGAAGGCGTTTTTTGCGTGCCTAGCTCGTCGCGACTTTCCGACGACGATCACGATCCGCCCGAAGGACCGGATGGACTACCTGCCGGAGCCGGATATCTTCCACGACGTCTTCGGGCACGTCCCGCTCCACGCCGACGCGGTGTTCGCGGAGTTTCTCCAGACCTACGGGCAGGCGGCGCTCCAGTGCGAGGATCCGCACCACGTCGAGCGCCTGGGGCGTTTGTTCTGGTTCACGGTCGAGTTCGGGCTCATTAAGGAAGAGGGCCGCCTGAAGCTCTACGGCTCCGGGCTCATCTCCAGCCACGGCGAGGCGAAGCACGCGCTGGAAAGCCCGGACGTGGAACGCCGCCCGTTCGACCTGGAGCGGGTCTGCGAGACGACGTTCGAGATCGATCACTACCAGCCGATCCTGTACGTGCTGGAGAGCTTCGAGCAGCTGCGCGACGCGATGAACGGGTACGCCGAGCGCGTGCTGGGCGGGGCGGGGGCCGGCTCCGGACGCTGAGGCGTCGCCGGGGCGGCCCGGGCTGAGGCGGACGCCCCGTCGGGCCCCCCGGGGCAAGGGGTTGTCGGGCGCCGAACCCGGCTATCGTTGCACTTGACGATGACACCACAGAACCCGCGATCGGTGCTCCCGTCGGCTCAGCCCGACGCGGCGCAGGACCTTGCGCAAGACGCCTGGACCCTCGAGGCCGCGTCGGATCTCTATGGCGTGGAGGCGTGGGGCGCGGGGTACGTCGCCGTCACGCCCCGAGGCACCATCGAGGTCCGCCCCACACAGGACCCCAGCGACGCGATCGACTTGGACGATGTCATCGAGGGGCTCGCCGAACGCGGCTTCACCACGCCCGTCCTGCTCCGCTTCCCGGATCTGCTTCGGCATCGTTTGCAGACCATCCGCGACGCGTTCGACACCGCGATCGCCGACAACGGCTACCGCAACGGGTACCGCGGGATCTACCCGATCAAGGTCAACCAGTCGGCCCACCTCGCCGCCGCCATGCGCACCTTCGGCAAAGAGGTCGGCTTCGGGCTCGAAGCCGGGAGCAAGCCCGAGCTGCTCGCCGTCCTCGGGCTGACCGCGCAGCAGGGGCACGAGCAGACCGTGATCGTCTGCAACGGGTACAAGGACGAGGAGTACCTCGAGACCGCCGTCCTCGCGACCAAGCTCGGGCGCGAGGTCGTGCCCGTGATCGAGCGTTTCCGCGAGCTGGACCACCTGATCGCGGCTGCCGAGAAGCACGGCGTGCGCCCGCGCGTCGGCGTCCGGTGCAAGCCCTCCAGCCGCGGGCAGGGGCGCTGGGGCGCCTCCACCGGCGAGCGGAGCAAGTTCGGGCTCAGCGCGACCGAGATGCTCGGGCTCGTCGATCGCCTCCGCCGCCACAACATGCTGGACTGTCTGAACCTGCTGCACTTCCACATCGGGAGCCAGGTGCCGGACATCCGCAGGCTCAAGGACGCCGTCAGCGAGCTGGCGCGGATGTACGTCGAGCTGGTGCGACTCGGGGCGCCGATGGGGCGGATCGACGTCGGCGGCGGGATGGGCGTGGACTACATCGGCTCGGGCTCGGCCCGCGATGGGAGCATGAACTACTCCGTCGCTGAGTACGCGAGCGATGTCGTCCACCGCATCAAGACCGTCTGCGACGAAGCCGACGTTCCCCACCCCGAGATCTTCACCGAGTCCGGGCGCGCGATGGTGGCGCACAGCTCGATCCTGGTCTTCGACGTCTTCGGGCGCACGCGCGTCACGACCGACCCGGATATGGCGAGCGTCCGCGCCCTGATCGAAGACCCCGAGGACAACACCCCCCAGCCCGTCATCGACCTCGCCGACGCGTTCGAGCGTCTTCCGCGCACCGCCGAAGCCGACGACCCCGCCTCGTTCCTCTTGGAAATCTGGCACGACGCCGAGGGCGCCCGCGACGACGCGGAGAACCTCTTCGGCTACGGGCACCTCTCCCTCCCCGCACGCGCCGCTGTCGAACGCCTACACGGCGCGATCGGTCGCGGGGTGATGGCGACCGCCGAACGCCTCGGCATCGAGCGCGAAGAGTTCGACGCCCTCCCCGACCGCTTCAGCGACCTCTACTACGCCAACCTCAGCATCTTCCAGTCCATCCCCGACTCCTGGGCGATCGATCAGCTCTTCCCCGTCTGCCCCATCCATCGCCTCGATGAGCGACCCACACGACGCGGCACCTTCGCCGACCTCACCTGCGATTCCGACGGCAAGCTCGATCACTTCCCCAACCACGAAGGCGGCCCCACCCGCAACGCCCTGCCCATGCACGAGGTCCGCGAGAACGAGCCCTACCGCCTCGGCGTGTTCATGGTCGGCGCGTACCAGGAAGTGCTGGGCGACCTGCACAACCTCTTCGGCGACACCCACGCCGTTCACGTCCGCCTCGACGACGAGTCCGGCTGGGCGATCGAGGACGTGGTCAACGGCGACACCGTTCGTGAAGTCCTGGAGTACCTCCAGTACGACGTCGCGGACCTGCGCGAAGCCGTGCGGCAGGAAGTCGAGCGCGCCATCCGCAAGCAGGTGCTGACCGCGCGCGACGGGCAGGAGTTCCTGCGCCATTACGACGCCGGGCTGGATGGGTACACCTACCTTGAGGATCACTCGCGGTGACCCGCGCGGGCGCCCAGCCCGAGCCCCGGAAAACGCCGGGCGATCCCCCCGCCCCGATGCGCGAGAACGAGCTTCTCGAGCACATCCGAAGCCGATCCATCGGGATCGCGCACGGCGATGTGCTCGTCGGCCCGGGGGACGACTGCGCCGTGCTCCGCTCGACGGATGGCGGGCCCGCGCTGCTCATCACGGTCGATCAGCTTATCAGCGGCGTCCACTTCGACCCCGCGGGTGCGAGCCTCGATCAGATCGCGCGCAAAGCCGTCGCGCGATCGGTCAGCGACATCGCCGCGATGGGCGGCTCGTGCTGGGCGTCGGTCATCGCGGCGACGCTCCCGCCGGGCTTCGAGGGCGCCGACGCGCTGTTCGACCGTGTGCATGCGCACGCGGTGGCGTTCGCTTGCCCGGCGGTGGGGGGGGACATCGCGGTCGCGCCGGGAGCGCTCGGGTTGACGGTGACCGTGCTCGGCTGGGCGCACACGGGACGCGGGGCGGTGCTGCGTTCGGGCGCGCGTGCGGGCGACGCGGTCTGGGTGACCGGGCGTCTGGGCGCTTCGCTCGTTTCGGGGCGTCACCTGAGCTTTGAGCCGCGCGTGCGCGAGGCGCGGTGGCTGTGCGACATGCTCGGCGAGCGTCTGCACGCGATGATCGACCTTTCGGACGGGCTCGGGCTGGACGCCGACCGGGTCGCCCGAGCCTCGGGCGTCGTGATCGAGCTGGACGCCGAGTCGCTGCCGCGCCACGCCGACGCGCCGGATTGGCGATCGGCACTCGGCGACGGCGAGGACTATGAGCTCATGTTCACCGCGCCCGAGGGCGCGCCCCTGCCCGCGTCCTGCCCGACGGGCGCAGCGTTGACGCGGATCGGGCGCGTCCGGGATGTTCAAGACGGCGAGTCGCCCGGCTCGGTCGTGCGCCTCCCGGACGGCTCGGCGCTCGCGACGACCCGGTTCGGGTACGAGCACGCCGCCGCGCCTCCGGGAACAATGACGCGATGACCGATCGCCTGACCATCGAGCGCCCCATCGCGGACCTCTCGGGCATGCACCGGCTGGGGCTCGATCTTGCCGCCGTGCTGCGCGCGGGGGACGGGGTCGAACTCGTCGGCCCTCTGGGCGCGGGCAAGACCACGCTCGTGCGCGCGATCGCCGAGGGGCTCGGGCTCAATGCGCGAGCCGTCAGCAGCCCGACGTTCGTGATCGTGCACGAGTACACCGAGCCGGCGAGAGCCGACGCCGACGCCGAAGGCGAAGGCGTGCGCACGCCGCCCGTGCTCGTGCACGCGGATTTCTACCGACTGGGTGAGGATGACGAGCTGGACGCGCTGGGGTGGGACCGTCTGACCGGGGCGGCGGCGGGGACGGTCGTCGTCGCGGAATGGCCGGAACGCGCGCCCGGGGCGCTCGACGCCCAGCCCGGCGGCGTCGCGCGGGTTTCGATCGAGCCGACGGGGGAGACGAGCCGGGTCGTCACGCTCGACCTCCCGTCGTCGTGGGCGGACCGCGCCGGGTTCGACGCGCTGCGCCCGCGCGAGGCGACGGTCTGCCCGATCACGGGCAAGGCGGTGCCGGGCGATAGCCCGACCTGGCCGTTCGCCGACGAGCGCGCACGGATGGCCGACCTCGGGCGATGGTTCGACGAGCGGTACACCGTGAGCCGGGAGATCCGCGATACGGACCTGGAACTGGGTGACTGAGCCGGGGCTCGGTCAGCCCATCGACATCGTCATCAGGAACTCGGCGTTGGTCTTGACCTTCTTCAGGCGGGTCTTGAGCAGGTCCATCGCCTCGACGACGTTCATGTCGCTGAGCACCTTCCGCAGGCGGTAGACGAGCTCGAGCTCCTTGGGGTCCATGAGCAGTTCCTCGCGTCGCGTGCCGCTGGCGGCGACGTCGATCGCGGGGTAGACGCGCTTCTCGACGAGGCGGCGGTCGAGGTGCAGCTCGCTGTTGCCGGTGCCCTTGAACTCTTCGAAGATGACCTCGTCCATCTTGGAGCCGGTATCGACCAGCGCGGTGCCGATGATGGTGAGGCTCCCGCCGTTCTCGATCGCGCGGGCGGCGCCGAAGAACTTCTTGGGCCGCTGCAGGGCGTTGGAATCGAGCCCGCCGGTCATGATCTTGCCGGAGTGGGGCATCTCGCTGTTGTACGCGCGGGCGAGGCGGGTGATGGAGTCGAGCAGGATGACGACGTCGTCGCCGAACTCGACCATCCGCCGGGCTTTGTTGATGACCATCTCCGCGACCGCGACGTGCCGGTGGGATTGCTCATCGAACGTGCTCGCGACGACCTCGACCCCCGGCTCGGTGTTGCGCCGGAAGTCGGTCACTTCCTCCGGGCGCTCGTCCACGAGCAGGACGATGATCTTCACGTCCGGGTAGTTCTTGGTGATCGCCTGGGTGATCTTCTGGAGCAGGACCGTCTTGCCCGTCCGCGGCGGGGCGACGATCAGCGCCCGCTGACCCTTGCCCAGGGGCGCGACCATGTCGATCACGCGCGTCTCGATGATGCCCGGCTCGGTTTCCAGGACGAACCGCTCCTCGGGGTGCAGCGGCGTCAGGTCCTCGAAGTTCACCAGGTCGTGGATCGCCCCGGGCGCGCGCCCGTTGACTTCCTCCACGCGGAGCAGCGCGAAGTAACGCTCGCTCTCCTTCGGCGGGCGGATCGCGCCGCGGACCACCATCCCGCGCCGGAGCCCGTACCGGCGGACCTGGCTCGGCGAGACGTAAATATCGTCCGGGCCCGGGAGGTAGCTCTGCTCCGGGCTCCGCAGGAACCCGAACCCGTCGGGCATGATCTCCAGCGTCCCCTCGCCGAGCATCAGCCCCTGGCGGGCGGCTCGGGCCTTGAGGATCTTGAAGATCAGATCCTGCTTGGGCGTCTGGTGGAAGTCCTCGAGCCCTTCCTTGTCCGCGACCTTGTGCAGATCCTTGAGCTCCATCCGCTGGAGCTGGGTGATGGTGAGCTGGTCCTTGAGTGTCGCGGGGTCGATCTTGGCGGCGATCTTTTCGAGTTCCGCCGCTTCGCGTTCGAGTTCCTCGTCGCTGGGCAGGACGTGATCGGGGATGGAGCCGCTGCCGCGCGGGTGGTACCCGCCGCCGGAGGATGAGGACCCGTACCCGCCGCCGCTGGGCCCCGGGCCGAGCCCGGGCTTGTTGAGCCGGTTCTTCTTCCGCTTGCGTCGCCCGCGTCCGCCGGGCCCGTTGGCGTACCCGTAGCTCCCGCCGCCGTTCCCGTAGGGCGCTTGCGAGGGCCCATTGGAAGGCCCGTTCGAGGCGCGGGCTTCCCCGCCCTCGCCCCGAGATTCCGAGCCGCGCGCCTCAGCCCCGCGGCTTTCCGACGACGAGCCCTCGCCGCCGCCACGTGCTTCGGACGCGCGAGGCTCGGGCGAGCCCTTGGACTCGACCTTCGCCGCCGTCGGCTTGCTCCCGCTCGACTTGCCATCGCCCGATTTGCTCTCGCTCGACTTGCCTTCCGCGGCTTTGGCGGCTGGCTTGGCGGGCTTGCTCTCGGTGCTCTCGCCCGCGGCTTTGCGCCGGCGCGCGGTGGGCTTGGTGGGCTCGGGGGCCGCTTCGGTGCTGTTCGCCATCGATCAAGATTCCTGGACCGCGCACCCCGCCCCCGGCACGAAACCCGCCCGACGAGGGCGGCCCGTCCCGGTCACGAACCGTGCGCTCCCGTGTTGCGCCGCGTCCCGGTCGATTGCGACCGCCCAACCACAAGCCCCGGCTTCATGCGCCCGAAAACCGGCCCGACCACGCGAACCGACCAACCAACGCCCGGGAAACGTGTTGTGCAGCGAAAGCTTCCGCGACGGGAAAAGACATGCACCCCGCGAACACCATCATCGGCCGCCGCGGACGCACGCCCGGGCCAACCAAACCCCTGCATACTCAGGAGAAGACGGTTCGCGGGAACCGATCCACGCGGCACGCCGCACCGGCGGCCACGTCTGCAAGCAGTATACGTTCGAACCCGACCCGAAGGACGATTCCGACCTTCATTTTTTCGGCCCTTCTTACCCAACCACTCCACCAAAAGCCCGGGATCCGCACCACAAGCCGCACAAGCCGACACCACCACGACCCCGTTCCAACAGGCAAACGCCCCCAACCTCACACCTGAGCCTCACACCCGCCCCCGGGCCTATCGGCGTTCCGTCCGCGTCTGAAGCTCCACCAGGAACGCCCGGACCGCGGCGCGGAGCGCACGCTCATCCCCGGCGTTCTCGATCACGGCCGACGACCGGGCCCGCTTCTGCTCCAGCGGAAACTGGGCCCGCTCGCGCCGCTCGAGTTCGCCCTCGTCCCATCCGCGGGTCGCGCGGACGCGGGCCGCCCGGAGCTCGCGCGGGGCATCGATAAACAGCACGGCGTCGCACTCGGTGTCCAGCCCGGCTTCAAAGAGCAGCGGGGCGTCGATGACCACGCCCGGCGCGTCGAGAGCCGCCGCCCGATCGATCAGGGCGGACCGGGCCGCGCGGAGGCGCGGATGAACCAGGGCTTCGAGGCGGCGGCGCGCTTCGGGGTCGCTGAAGATGATCGCGGCGACCTGCGCCCGGTCGATCCGCCCACCGACGCCCAGCACGCGCGGGCCCCACCAGCGGACCAGCGCGTCGCGGACTTCGGGGACGTCGAGCTCGGCTTTCGCCGCCTGATCCGAATCGCTGACGAGACAGCCCAGGTCGGCGAGAGCCGCGGCCGCGGCGGACTTGCCCGCGCCGATCCCCCCAGCCAGCCCGATCACCAGCGGCTTACGCAACGAACTCACAATCCCCCCTCGTCGTCCGTGCCCGCACCGGAACCCGGGCTTGAACCTGACCCTGGCCCTGAACCGGGGCCGCGTGCGTGCGCGATGGCTTCGCGGATTCGGTGCATGGTGCGTGCCGGTCGATCCAGCATCCGCCACGCGGCGTCGTAGCCCCCGGTGCCGGCGGTCGCGAACGCGAGCGTCCCCAGCCCGAAGACGCGCTCCCGCAGCGACTTGTGCAGCGTGACGTGCTGGATCCGCGTCAGCGGCAGGTCGCTCACACCCTGGCGCAGCACGCCCGCGACGGTGATGAGGCGTCGATCGGTCAGAACATAGAGGCGCGTGACCCATTCCAAGGCTGCCCACGCGAAGCGGAGGAGGATCGCGATCCCCGCCATCCATGCGGCGCGGGAGGGGTCCAGCCCGAGCCCGGTGATCCGGAACGTGACCCAGAGCACAAAGCCGAGCACCGCGAGCCCGGCGTACGCCCAGAGCGGGAACAGCAGCAGGAAGAGCACGCTGGGACGGATCGCGAGCAGGATCGTCTCCCCCTCGGGCACGTAGCCGACGAGCGGCCCGCGGCGCACGCCGACGATTGCCCCGTCCCCGGGCGCGGCTGCGGCGGGAGCTGCGGCATGAGCCGTCGCGTGGACGGGCGGCTCGCGGAGCGCGGCGGTGGTCACGCGCACGTCTGGCATCCTCAACAGGTTACAACGCGTCGGGCCTCAGCACCGCGATCTCCGGCAGGTTCCGGTACAGCCCGTCGTAGTCCAGCCCGTACCCGACCACGAACTCGTCGGGAATCTCAAAGCCCACCAGGTCCGCCTCAATCGGGGGCACGTGGTTCGGCAGCAGCTTCCGCAGCAGCACCACCACCCGCACGCTCGCGGGCTGCTTCGCCTCGACGAGGCTTTTCACCAGCGCCAGCGTGTTGCCCGTGTCCAGGATGTCGTCGGCGATCACCACGTGCTTGCCCGCCAGGTCCGGCGGCAATTCGCTCGCGATCGACGCCCCCTTGCTCTGCATGCTCTTGCCCGGGTAGCTGCTCACCGCGACCAGACCCAGGCTCAGCTTCATCGGCATCTCGCGGATCAGATCCGCGACGAAGATCATCGAGCCGGTCAGCACCGGGATCATCACCGCGTGCCCGGCTTCGTCCGGGCTCGCGCCCTCGGCACGCAACTCGCCCTCGAGCTGACGCGCCAGCTCCACACCCAGCTCGCGCACACGCTCGGCGATCCGGGCACGGTCGATCAGGATGCGGTCGAGGTCGCGTCGCATGGCGCAGGCTCTGGGTCCGGGTGGCACAGGTCTCTGACCTGTGTGGATCGGCTGGGTTCGCACGGGCGGGACGCCCGTGCCACGGGGGGATGGGTTGAGTGCAGCCCGCTTAGTGCAGCCCGGCGATGCCGCCCTTGCGGCGGACTTCGGAGTAGCGGTTGAGTGAGTCGCTGATGATCGCGTGGGCCGCCTCGGCGGGCATGATGGTGTCCACCTCCACGTCCTTGTCTTCCAGCATCTTGTAGTCCTCGAAGAACCGCTTGAGCATCTTGAACGTGTGCTTGGGGAAGTCGCTGGCGCGGTGGTAGTCGGAGTACACCGGGTCGTTGGTGAGGACGGCGATGATCTTGTGGTCGGGCTCGCCCGAGTCGATCATGGTCATGAGCCCGACCGCGCGGGCCGAGCAGATGCACAGGGGTTCGATCTTCTCTGCACTGAAGACCAGGACGTCCAGCGGGTCGTTGTCCTCGGCGTAGGTCTGGGGGATGAACCCGTAGTTCGCCGGGTAGTAGACGGCCGAGCTGAGCACCCGGTCGAGCTTCAGCAGCCCGCTGGTCTTGTCCAGCTCGTACTTGTTGCTGGATCCCTTCGGGATCTCGATGACGGCTTTGAAAAACTCGGGGAGCTCCCCGGCTTCGACGCTCGGTGTCAGATCGTGCCAGGGGTGAACCATGCGACGAATATAGCACCCCCCGATCCCGATCAGCCGAACCACGCGCCCGCCGCACCGCCCGCCCCGTCCCCGCTACCCTG
>Ga0213835_100135_pt1 | contig 90967 bp, 81 predicted proteins | sample SWPATP01_FD_160576 | JGI IMG/M metagenome (GOLD analysis project Ga0213835, IMG submission 160576) | Coastal seawater microbial communities from Marineland, Florida, United States - SWPA TP0 #1 | ecosystem: Environmental > Aquatic > Marine > Coastal | place: USA: Florida | collected 2016-08-05 | reverse complement strand
GCCATTCACGATGACCCGGCGGCCGTGGAAAAGTTGATGGGCGGACACTAAGGAAACGAGGAGCAAGACATGACCGAACAGGTAATGGCCGCCATCGACGGCTCGCAGTTCTCCACCGGGGTGTGCGATTACGCCGCCTGGGCCAGCCAGGCGCTCGGCGCGCCGCTGACCTTCCTGCACGTGGTGGACAATCATCCTCAGACCGCCGAAGCGGACCTCTCCGGCCATATTGGATTGGGTTCCCGCGAGCATCTGCTCGAGGAGCTCGCTCAGCTCGACGAGCAGCGCGCCAAGGTGGCCCAGGAGCAGGGGCGGCTGGTGCTCACGGCGGCCAAGGAGCGCGCCATCGAGGATGGCGTGGCCGAGCCCGCCACCCGCCAGCGCAACGGCACCCTGGTGGAAACCCTCGACGAGCTGCAGAACGAGATTCGCCTGCTGGTGCTGGGCAAGCGCGGCGAGACCGCCCACCAGGCCAGCGAGCATCTGGGCTCCAACCTGGAGCGGGTGGTGCGCACGCTGCATCGGCCGATTCTGATGGTGCCGGAGAGCTTCACCCAGCCCCGGCGGGTGATGCTCGCCTTCGACGGCAGCAAGACCACCCGCAAGGGCGTCGAGATGCTGGCCAAGAGCCCGCTGTTCAACGGCATTCCGGTGCACGTGGTGATCGTCGGGGCCGAGACCGGCGACAACCGCTCGCAGCTGGAGTGGGCGCTGGCTACGCTGCGCGAGGCCGGCCACGAGGCCGAAGGGGCGATCCGTGCCGGCGAGGTGGAGGAGACCCTGCGCGTCTACCAGGAGCAGAACGCCATCGACCTGCTGGTGATGGGCGCCTACGGCCACTCGCGCATTCGCCACCTGCTGGTGGGCAGCACCACCACTGGCATGCTGAGGTGGGCCAAGATCCCTATCCTGCTGCTGCGCTGAGAATAAATGCCTGCGCGAGCGAATCGCTGCGTTGCGCGGTGCCGAAGCGTCGGACCGTCGGAATCCTCACATATACCCCATATGCTCCGGTTGACTCGAAGCCTGGGGCTTCTCGCCCCTTCGGGGCCAGCCTACGGCTGTTTGTCGCTTCGCTCGGTACTGTGCTCCGTGCGCCTTGCGACCCATAGGGATGTGGGAAGTGCGTTGGTTCGTCGGGAACGAACCTAGCCGCTTCATCTCGCTCGTCAATTTATTCAGGGCTAGCCTTGGCGACATGTCAGACAAGATGAGGAGTGATAGCATCCGGCTGACTAGCCCAAGGAGGCACAGCGTGGCCGCCCATGATCCGACCATTCCCCGCCTGCGCATTCAGCTGGGCCCTGCCATCGCCATCGGGCCGGGCAAGGCGCAGCTGCTCGAGGCGATTGCCGCCACCGGGTCGATCAGTGCCGCCGCACGCGACATGGGCATGAGCTATCGGCGCGCCTGGATGCTGGTGGACACCATGAACCAGTGCTTCAGGGAGCCGCTGGTGACCACCGCCACCGGCGGCAAACGAGGCGGCGGTGCGCGGATCACGCCCTTCGGCGAGGAAGTGCTGGAGCGCTACCGGCGCATGCAGCGCATCGCCAGCGAGGCGGTGGCCGAGGAGATGGAGGCCTTCACTGCGCTGTTTGCCGATTCGCTGCCGCCCAACGAATAACGTTTCCGTTAGGGAAGCGCTGAACAAATCGGCGAGCGGGATGAAGCACAAGGCGCACGGAGCACAGGAACCGGAGCATATGGGGTATATGTGAGGATTCCGAGCACCGCGCAACGCAGTGATTCGCGCGCGCAGACATTTGTGCAGTGTTTCCTTAGGTCAGCGCCCGTGCCCGCACCTGGGCATGCACGGCCATGCCGGGGGCGAGTGCCAGACGCTCCACGGCCTCGCGGGGAATGCGCGCGAGCAGGGCCTGATCGCCGAGGGCCAGACGCACCAGCCGATGGCCGGGATGGGGGTCGTCGCCGATCTCGGCAATCCGCACCGGCAGGCAGTTGAGCACGCTGGAATCCCGCGCTGGGCTCAGGCTGATCGCCACGTCACTGGCTCTGATGCTGAGTCTGAGGCGTTGGCTCGACGGTGCCTGCTCCCGCGAGACCCGCAGTCGCACGTCGCCGCAGCCGAGCGTGACCAGCTGCCGCCCGGCGTCGTAATCCAGCACCTGCGCCTCCAGCACCGCGGCGGCATTGTCGGCATGGGCCAGCGGCAGGTCGCTGCGGGTCAGCAACTCGTGCAAGGGCCCGGTGGCCAGCACCCGGCCCGCTTCCAGCAGCACCATGTGATCCGCCAGTCGGGCCACTTCTTCCAGGGCATGACTGACATAGACCACCGGAATCTCCAGGTGGTCGTGCAGCCGCTCCAGGTAGGGCAGGATCTCCGCCTTGCTGGTGGCATCCAGCGACGCCATGGGCTCGTCCATCAGCAGCAGCCGGGGGCTGGCGAGCAGCGCCCGGGCGATGGCCACCCGCTGGCGCTGGCCGCCGGAGAGCGCTTGCGGGTAGCGCTCGAGCAGCGCCTCGACGCCGAGCAGCCGCACCGTCTCGTCGAAGTCCACCCGGCGCCGCGCTACCGGCACCCGCCGGTAGCCGTAGCGCAGGTTGTCGCGTACCCGCAGGTGGGGAAACAGGCTCGCTTCCTGAAACACGTAGCCCAGCGGGCGGCGATGCACCGGCAGGAAGCGTTCGTCGTCCTGCCAGCGGCAGCCGTTAACCGTCAGCCATCCCTCGGCTCTCTCGAGGCCGGCCAGGCAGCGCAGCAGCGTGGTCTTGCCCGAGCCGGAGCGGCCGAACAGCGCGGTGACGCCGCGCTCGGGCAGGGTCATCCGGGCGTCCAGCGCGAAGTCGCCGCGCGCCAGCCGAAACTCGCACGCCAGGCTCATGGCGCCACTCCCACGATCTTGAAGCGCTTGTTGAGCGCATAGATGCACACCAGCATCACGAAGGCCGTCACGATCAGGAACAGCGACAGGCGGTGGGCGGAGGCGTAGTCCATGCCCTCGACGTGGCTGTAGATGGCGATGGAGGCGACCTGGGTCTGGCCGGGAATGCCGCCGCCGATCATCAGCAGCACGCCGAACTCGCCCAGGGTGTGGGCGAAGGAGAGCACCGCCGCGGTGAGCAGCCCCTGGCGCGACAGCGGCAGCACCACCGACACCAGGCGGTCCCATGGGCCCGCGCGCAGGGTGGCGGCCACTTCCAGCGGGCGGCGCCCCATGGCCTGGAAGGCGTTCTGCAACGGCTGCACCACGAAGGGCAGCGAATAGATCATCGAGCCGATCACCAGCCCGGTGAAGGTGAAGGCCAGGTGGTTCGCGCCCAGGCGCTCCAGGGTGCCGCCCACGGCGCCGCGGGGGCCGAGCAGGATCAACAGGTAGAAGCCGATCACCGTGGGCGGCAGCACCAGCGGCAGCGCGACCAGCGCCTCGATCACCACCTTGATGCGGCGCTGGGTATGGGCCAGCCACCAGGCCAGCGGCAGGCACAGCACCAGCAGCAGGGCGGTGCTGATCAGCGCCAGACGGAAGGTGAGCTGCAGGGCGATCCAGTCGGCCTCGCCGATCCCGAGCCAGGTCATCTCGCCTTACTCATCGGGTAGCTGGAAGCCATAGGCGCGCATGATGCTGCGGGTTTCCGCCGCACCCATGTAGTCGGCGAACAGCCGCGCGGTAGGGTTGTCGGCGGCGCGGCGGGTGATGATGAAGCCCTGGGTGAGCGGCGCGTGGAGCGCGTCGTCGATCAAGTGGTAGCCGCCCTGGTCGAGTATCGACGGGTGGCGGACCAGCGACAGGGCGATGATGCCCACCTCGGCGGCACCGCTCTGCACCAGCTGCAGGGTGTGGGCGATGTTTTCGCCGAACACCAGGCGTCGCTCCAGCGTCTCCCACAGGCCGCTGGCGCGCAGGGCCTCCCGGGCCCGGTCGCCATAGGGTGCGTGGCGGGGGTTGGCGATGGCGATGCGGCGGAAGCGCTCGTCGGCGAGGTCACTCAGTGTCAGTTCCGAGGCGTCGAGTCCGTCGCTCCAGATCACGATGCGCCCTTCGGCGTAGGGGATCACCTCGCCGGCGGCATGGCCGGCCTGTTCCAGTGCCCGAGGGTAGGCGATGTCCGCCGAGAAGAAGAGATCGAAGGGGGCGCCGTGCTCGATCTGGCTGCGAAAACGCCCCGAGGAGCCGTAGAGCACCTCGATGGGGTGTTCCGGATGGTCGCTGGCGAAGTTCTCCAGGATCTCGTCCATGGCGAAGCGCAGGTCCGAGGCGGCGGCGATCCGGGTCGGCTGCGGGTCGGCCATGGCCGTGGCGATGGTGAGGCTCAGGCCGAGGGCGGCCACGCCGGCCAGCAGACGAAAAACACGGCTCATCGATCGTTCCCCCGTTGGGTTCTCTGTGCTCTTCCAGCGTGGGCGAGTCATCGTCATATCCCAATGGATATAACGCTTCGTCGTATACTGCCATGCATAACGCATCCTGGATATACCGCGCAGGAGGTATGCCGGTTGGGTGTGTCGACGTCGACTCCGCCGAATGCGTTAGAATCGGCGAGATTTTTACTTCCCGAGGAGCAAGAGATGACCATCGTCCGTCATGACACCAAGGCACGCATGAGCCGCGCCGTGATCCACCAGGGTATCGCTTACCTGTGCGGCCAGGTCGCCGGCCCCGAGGCGCGCCACGGCGACATCACCGAGCAGACCGAAAGCATGCTGGCGCGGGTGGATGCGCTGCTGGCCGAGATCGGTTCCGACCGCGAGCACCTGCTGACGGCCACCATCTACCTCAAGGACGGTCATGACTTCGCCGCCATGAACGCGGTGTGGGACGCTTGGGTACCCACCGGCCATGCCCCGGCACGTACCTGCGTCTGTGCGCCGATGCCTGCCGACGAGCTCAAGGTGGAGATCACCGTCACGGCGGCAGTCGTCGGCGGCGACTATTCCTACTGAGGAAGCCGTCGAGGTTCTTGGCGAGCGAAGATAGGCGGGTTGCCGCCAGCACGGAGTAACCGGAGTTGACTGTCTGCTCAATGAGGAATACGAGTACTGCCGGCGACCCGGATATCGAGTGCAGCAGAACCTCGGTGGTTTCCTAACGAACGCAGGGATCGTCGAGCGGTGCCTCTCGCGGCCGCAGCCGTCGCGAGAGGGCGTCCACGGCGATGTTGAGCGCGGCGGTGATCAGCAGCAGGAAGAAGGCCACGTCGAACATCAGGTAGTCGAAGCCCTCTTCGATATAGAACCCCAGCGTGGCCACCCCCAGCATGCCGAGGATCGCCGTTTCGCGCAGGATCACCTCGGCGCGGTAGTAGAGCAGCGCCAGCAGCCCCGGATAGACCCGCGGCAGCAGCTCGTAGGCCAGGCGTCCGCTGGCGGTAAGCCCCGGCATGCCGGGGGTGATGGCATCGGCGTGGCGTGCCACCAGAAAGGCGATCAGGGCGCCGTTGTGCAGCGCCAGGGCCAGCCAGGCGGGCAGCAGCGAGGGGCCGAGCAGCAGCAGGAAGACGAACGCCAGCATCAGCTCCGGCGTCGAGCGCAGGAAGATCAGCACGCCGTGTCCGGCCAGACGGGTGGCACGGTTGCCGAAATGGCGGCTGGCCAGCGGCCACAGCATGAGCGCTACCAGTAGCGCCCCCACGCTGCCGAGCAGCCCCAGCAGCAGGGTGTTGCCGATGGCCGGGCCCAGCGCCGGTACCCGCGCCAGCCACTCGAACAGCCCCGCCCAGTCGCCGACCAGCAGCGCCGCCGGCCAGATATCCTCGGAGACGAAGCGCCACAGCAGCGCGCCGTCAACGCTCGGCCAGGGTCCCAGCAGCCAGACGCCGCCCACCAGCAGCAGCGGGATCAGCCGCTTGTGGCCCCACCACGGCAGGCTGGCGATCAGCAGATAGAACAGCCACAGCAGTGCACCCGCCTCATGGTAGCGCCCCTCGCGAAACGCCGTCTCGAGATGGAAGCCCAAGGTCGGCAGGCCGACGAAGCCGAGCAGCACGCTGGCGCGCAGGCCGCACTCGAAGCGATAGCGGGTATAGGCGGCGAGCTGAGACCAGGCCAGCGGCAGCTCGGCGTAGACGAAGCGTGCCAGCCGTCCGCTGCCGGGTGGCAGGGCATCGCGCGGTGCGCGCGGCGTCTGCTCGAGGATCTCGGCGTAGACCTTGGCGAAGATGCCGGCATAGGGGATCGCCAGCGCCGCCAGTGCGGTGAGCGCCGAGAGGCCGAACACCTGCAGGAACAGCAGCGCCCAGAACAGCTCGTGAATGGCACGCACGAAGGCGCAGGCGGCGCGCACCAGGCGCGAGCGGGCGAACAGCAGCGCCAGGGGAAAGCCCAGCACCACGCCGGCCAGGGTGCCCCACAAGGCCACCGCCACGGTCAGGCCCAGGGCCGCGAAGGGCGATTCCAGCGCGCCCCAGGCGGGCCAGGCCAGCCCGGCGGCCATGCGTCCGAGTTCGCCCCAGGGGTCGCGGGTGTGGATGGCCAGATCGGCGAAGGGCACCAGCAGCACGGCAAGCGCCACCAGGCCCAGGCTATGGCGGGCCAGGCGCAGGCCGGGGGAGCCGCCGCGCCACCAGCTGCGTGCCGAGGGGGGACGGCTGTCGACCAGGGCGTCGCTCATGGCCGCCCTCGGGCGCAGGGCAGCGCCTCAGGGCTCGGCATTGCGGCGTCGCTGCCATCGGGCGGCGGGCGACGGTTCGGCTCCGCGGCATCGGGATAGAGCGCATCGAGCTCGGCCAGGGTCAGCGCATCGGCACGGGCGTCGATCGCCAGGCGGCCGTCGCGCAGCCCCCACACCCGGTCGAAGTGGGAGAGTGCCAGCTCGCGCTGGTGCAGCGCCACCACCGAGGTGGTGTGGCGGGAGTCGATCAGGTCCAGCAGCCGCAGCGCCTGGTGAGGGTCGACGCTGGCCACCGGCTCGTCACCCAGGAACAGCGGGCGGGCCTGATACAGGGCGCGGGCGATGGCCACCCGCTGGCGTTGGCCGCCGGAAAGCTCGCCCACCGGACGGCGCATCAGGCCGGCCAGGCCCAGTTCGTCGCACAGCGCGGCCACCTCTCGCCATGGTCCGCGCAGCGGGCGCACCAGGTTCCACAGGTTGGCCAGCGCCGAGTGTTCCGGCAGGCGTCCCATGAAGACGTTGTGATAGACGGCGAGCTGCGGCACCAGGCCGTGGTGCTGGGGACACCAGGCCGCCTGACCGCCCAGGCGGCGGCGCAGCTCGGCGAGCAGCGTCGACTTGCCGGCGCCGCTCTGGCCGAGCAGGGCGACGCGCTCGCCTTCGTGCAGGGCAAGGGTCAGACGTGGCAGCACGACATGCGCGCCCTGACCGAGGTCCTCGCCCTCGAAGCGGATCAGCAGACGCCGTTGCTCACCCACCATCAGCGCAGCAGGCCGAGCGCTTCGGCCACCTCCTCGATGGGAGCATAGAGCTCGTTGTCGGCGGCAATGAACGCCTCACGGGGGAAGGAGGCGAGCAGCTCCGGGTCGTCCATCTCGAGGAAGGCGGCCCGTACCTTCTCGGTGAAGCCTTCGCCGAAACGCTCGTCGGCGTCGCCGCGCAGGGTCCAGTTGTAGTCGGGGTAGGACGGTGTGGCCCAGATCACCCGGACCCGATCGGTATCGACCCGGCCATCCTCGACGGCGGCTTCCCACACGGTGTAGTTGACCGCACCGATGTCGTAGGTGCCGGCTTCGACCAGCGCGATGGTGCGTGAGTGATCGCCAGAGTAGCCGACGCGGGAGAAGAAGCGCTCCGGGGCGACGTCGTCGAAACGCTCGCGGAAGAAGTGCTCCGGCATCAGGCGCCCGGAGGTCGAAGTGCGCGAGCCGAAGGTCAGACTCATGCCTTCCAGCGCGTCGGGCAGCTCGTCGGCACGCTCGAGACCGGTGGATGCGTGAGCGATGAAGTAGCTCATGAAGGCATCGTCCTCGCTGCCCTGAGCCAGCGCCTGGGAGCCCGGTACCAGACGCCGGGCCTGCACGCCGGAAAGGCCGCCGAACCAGGCCAGCTGGACCTGGTCGTTACGGAATGCGGTGACCGCGGCGCTGTAGGACTTCACCGGCACGTACTCCACCTCGACCCCGAGGCGCTCCTCGAGGTAGTCGGCCACCTTGCCGAAGCGCTCCACCAACCGCGCCTGATCCTCGTCCGGAATGGCGGTGAAACGGAAGGTTTCGGCGAGGGCTCCCTGCGCGAACAGGGCGAAGGCAAGGGCGGTGAGGGAGATGGCAGAGCGTGCGATCCGGCGCATGGTGGTTCCTTGGCGGTCGGCGAGGACGGAGCCGCTATTGTTGGGCCGTGCCGCCTGGCTGACAACCCTTGATCACCTTAACTCAATCCTGGCGCGTGGCCGGGTAGCGGGTCTCCAGCAGGCTGTCCTTGATCTTCTTCAGGTGCGGCAGGAAATCCTCGCCGCGACGCAGGGTCACGCCGGTGGCCAGCACGTCGATCAGGGTCAGCTGGATCATGCGCGAGGTCATCGGCATGTAGACGTCGGTGTCCTCGGGGGTGGCGACCTCCAGGGTTTCGGTGCACTCCATGGCCAGCGGCGAGGCGGGGGCGGTGATGCCCAGTACCACGGCGCCGCTCTCCCGCGCCAGGCGGGCGATGTCGACCAGCTCGCGGGTGCGCCCGGTCCAGGAGATGATCACCACCACGTCGCCGGTATGGCAGGCCGATGCCACCATGCGCTGCATCAGCACGTCGACGTAGGAAGTAACCGGGAGATTGAAGCGGAAGAACTTGTGCTGGGCATCCTGGGCCACCGCGCCGGAGGCGCCCAGGCCGAAGAAGTGAATCTGCTTGGCCTGGATCAGGTAGTCCACCACCCGCTCGATGCGGGCCGGGTCCAGGGTGCGGCTGGCTTCGTCGAGGGCGGCGATGGTGGCGCCGAAGATCTTGCGCGTGTAGTCCTCCGCCGCGTCGCCGGGCTCCACCGACTGGCTGACGTAGGGCGTGCCGCCGGCCAGGCTCTGGGCCAGCTTGATCTTGAAATCGGGATAGCCCTTGGCATCGAAGCTGCGGCAGAAACGGTTGACGGTGGGCTCGCTGACCGAGGCCGCCTGGGCCAGGCTGGCAATGCTCAGGCCGGTGGCCCGAGCCGGGTCGGCCAGAATGACGTCTGCTACCTTGCGCTCGGAGCGGTTGAGCTCATCGAGGCGTTGTCGAATGCGTTGCAGCAGATCATGGGCCATGGCGGTTGCGACTCTCTGAAACAGATGATGTAGTGATTTAACAACAAAATGATGGGCTATCCTATCGCGGTGTCGTCCCGGCCGCGAACGAGACAGGTCCATCACTAAGAAATTAGTGTAATATTACAAAACATGCGTTGCATGAGCAGCAGTGCTGACGTATTTTTTATGTAAGTTAACCAGATTGGGGGCAAACATGAAGGCAACCAGGCGGTCTGAAGACGAGGATCGGCCGGTCATCGATCTGGCGCTTTTCGGCGCCCTGGGCGACCTCTCGCTGCGCAAGCTCTATCCCGCGCTGTACCATCTCGACCGCGAGGGGCTGCTTCACGACGATACCCGCATCCTCGGGCTGGCGCGTCAGGAGATGCAGACCGACGCCTTCCGCAAGCGTGTGGCCGAGACCCTGCAGACCTACGTCAAGCCCGCCGAGCTGGAGCGCGAGACCGTCAAGCGTTTCACCGCGCGTCTCGACTTCCTGCAGCTCGACTTCGGCACCGCCGAGGGCTATCGCGGCATCGCCGAGTGGCGCAAGGCGGTGCGTCACGACACCGTGGTCTGCCCCCTGGTGGTCTATCTGGCCGTGCCGGCCAGCCTGTATGGCGATATCTGCCGCAATCTGCAAACCGGTGAATGTCTCGACGAACTCTCCCGGGTGGTGGTCGAGAAACCGATCGGCTACGACTTCGAATCCTCCTGCGAGATCAACGACGCCATCGGTGAGGTGTTCCCGGAGTCCCGGGTCTACCGCATCGATCACTATCTCGGCAAGGAGACCGTGCAGAACCTGATAGCGCTGCGCTTCGCCAATCCCCTGTTCGGCACCCAGTGGAATCAGAACCACATCTCCCATGTGGAGATCACCGTGGCCGAGCAGGTCGGCATCGAAGGCCGCTGGGGCTACTTCGACCGTGCCGGCCAGCTGCGCGACATGGTGCAGAACCACCTGCTGCAGCTGGTCTGCCTGATCGCGATGGATCCGCCGGCCAACCTGGACGCCGACGCCATCCGCGACGAGAAGGTCAAGGTGCTCAAGGCGCTGCAGCCTTTCAGCGAGGCCAAGCTCAATCGCGACGTGGTGCGCGGGCAGTACATCGCCGGCACCATCAACGGCAAGGGCGTGCCCGGCTACCTCGAGGAGGAGGGCGCCAACCGCGAGAGCGGCACCGAGACCTTCGTTGCGATGAAGACCGGCGTCTCCAACTGGCGTTGGGCCGGGGTGCCGTTCTACCTGCGCACCGGCAAGCGCATGCCCGAGAAGCTGTCGCAGATCGTGATTCACTTCCGCCAGCAGGCGCATTACATCTTCGACCCCGATCAGCGCAATCTGGCCGCCAACAAGCTGGTCATCCGCCTGCAGCCCGACGAAGGCATCGCGCTGGAGGTGCTGACCAAGGACAGCGGCCTGGACCGCGGCATGCGCCTGCGCCGCGGCCCGCTGCATCTGGATTTCGGCAGCGCCTTCCCACAGGAGCGCATACCCGATGCCTACGAACGTCTGCTGCTCGAGGTGATGAAGGGGCGCCAGTACCTGTTCGTGCGGCGTGACGAAGTGGAGCACGCCTGGCACTGGTGCGACAGCCTGATCGCCGCCTGGGAAGAGATGGGCGAGCCGCCGCGGCGCTATCCGGCCGGCTCCTGGGGGCCGGTGGCCTCCATCGCCATGATCACCCAGGACGGGCGCAGCTGGTACGAGGACTACTGAGATGACGAACCTGGATGCCACACCGCGCGAGCAGCTTGCCGAGCAGCTCGCCGAAGCCGCCGCCGAGGCGCTGCGCCGGGATCTGGCGCAACAGGAGCGTGCGCTGCTGGTGCTCTCCGGCGGCTCGACGCCGGTACCGTTCTTCCAGGCCCTGGCCAAACAGGAGCTGCCCTGGGAGCGGGTCGAGGTGACCCTGGCCGACGAGCGTTGGGTCAGTGAGAGCGACGAGGCGAGCAATGCGCGCCTGGTGCGTCGCCATCTGCTCACCGGGCACGCCGCTGCGGCCAGCTTCGTTTCGCTGACCACCGACGACGAGACGCCGGAGCAGGGCGTCGAGGCGGTCACCCAGCGCATCGAGGCGCTGACCTGGCCCGCCAGCCTGGTGGTGCTGGGCATGGGTGGCGACGGTCACACCGCCTCGCTGTTCCCCGACAGCCGCGAGCTGGAGCTGGGGCTGACCACCGATGCCCCGGTGCTGGCCGCACGTACCCCCAGCCAGCCCCAGCCGCGTATCACCCTGAGCGCCGACCGCCTGCACCAGGCCCGGCGCCATGTATTGCACATCACCGGTGACGACAAGCGCAGCGTACTGGCCCGGGCCATGTCCGGCGACGACTCTCGCGAACTGCCGATCCGTGCCTTTCTTTCCTGCCCGTTGGCCGTCTACTGGGCCCCCTGAACTTGGAGTCTTGCGCATGACCATCGACAAACAGCTGCCGTCCACGCGGACCACCGAGCTCGACAGCATCTGCCTCAAGGCGGAAGTCATCCCGGTGCTGGCCATCGAGCGCATCGAGGATGCCGTGCCGCTCGGCCGCGCCCTGGTCGAAGGCGGACTCAGCGTGCTGGAAGTGACCCTGCGTACCGACTGCGCACTGGAAGCGGTGAAGCGCCTCAAGCAGGCGCTGCCCCAGGCCAGCATCGGGGTGGGAACGGTGCTCACGCCGGCTCAGTATCGCCAGAGCGAACAGGTGGGTGCCGACTTCGTGGTCACCCCCGGCACTACCGAAGCGCTCTACCGCTACGGTGTCACCAGCCCGGTGCCGATGCTGCCCGGCGTGGCCACGGTGTCCGAGCTGATGACCGGCTGGCAGTACGGCTACCGCCGCTTCAAGTTCTTCCCCGCCGAGGCCAGCGGTGGCGTCAAGGCGCTGAAGGCTTTCGCCGGCCCGATCCCCGAGGCGCGCTTTTGCCCCACCGGCGGTATCACTCTCGACAACGCCGAGGACTACCTGGCGCTGAAGAACGTGATGTGCGTGGGCGGCTCGTGGCTGACGCCGAAGTCCCTGGTCGAGGCCGAGGACTGGAACGGCATCCGCCAGCTCGCCAAGGAAGCCGCCCAGCGTTTCCATCACTGAGCGGCTCACCGACCCTATTGTTGTGCTCTCTCGGCAGCCAGGTGCTGTCATTTGCCCGGCCTTGGTAGGCCGGGCTTTTTTTGGCTTGATGCACGCGTTCAGGCAGTGGCGCCCACCGCTACCGGTGCCGCGCCGCGCTTGATGGCGGCGTAGCCCAGGCCGGTGACCAGCGAGCCGATGACGATGGCGCCGAGGTAGAGCAACACCGGGGTGATGGCGTTGGGAATCAGCAGCACGAAGATACCGCCGTGGGGCGCCATCAGTTGGGCGCCGACCAGCATCGAGAGGGCGCCGGTCACCGCGCCGCCGGCGATGCAGGCGGGGATCACCCGCAGCGGGTCCTTGGCGGCGAAGGGAATGGCGCCTTCGCTGATGAAGCACAGCCCCAGCACGAACGATGCCTTGCCCGCCTCGCGCTCCGGCTCGGAGAACTTGTGACGGGCGACGAAGCTGGCGATACCCATGCCGATGGCCGGGACCATGCCGGCGGCCATGATCGCCGCCATCGGTGCGTAGGTCTGCGAGGCCAGCAGGCCGACGCCGAAGGTGTAGGCGGCCTTGTTGACCGGCCCGCCCAGGTCGAAGCACATCATGGCGCCGAGCAGGATCCCCAGCAGTACCGCGTTGGTGGCGTCCATGCCGGCGAGGAAACCGGTGAGGCCGGCGAGGATTGCCGCCACCGGTTCGCCGATGATGTAGATCATGGTCAGGCCGGTGACCAGGCTCGACACCAGCGGGATGATCAGGATCGGCTTGAGCGACTCGACGCTGGCGGGCAGCTTGACGTGACGGGTCACCGCCAGCGCCACGTAGCCGGCCAGGAAACCGGCGATGATGCCGCCGATGAAACCGGCCTCGATATTGGCTGCCAGCATGCCGCCGATCATGCCCGGGGCGATGCCCGGCCGGTCGGCGATGGAGTAGGCGATGTAGCCGGCCAGCACCGGGATCATCAGGGCGAAGGCGGTGCCGCCGCCGATCTGCATCAGCGCCGCGGCCAGCGTGCCCTCTTCCTGGAAGGCCTCGATGCCGAAGACGAAGGAGAGTGCGATCAGCAGGCCGCCGGCCACCACCATGGGCAGCATGAAGGAGACCCCGGTGAGCAGGTGCTTGTAGACCCCTTTCTCCTTGATGCTGCGGCTTGCATCGCTGCGGCGAGCGGTGCCGCTATGTTCTACCTCGGCCTGATCGAGGGCCGCCTCGATGGTGGGACGCGGCTTCTTCAGCGCGTTGCCGGTGGAGGTGCGGTAGATGCGCTTGCCGGCGAAGCGGGTCGGGTCGACCTCGATGTCGCAGGCGAGAATCACCACGTCCGCCGCAGCGATCTCCTCGTCGGTGAGCTTGTTCTGCGCGCCCACCGAGCCCTGGGTCTCGACGCGAATCGCATGGCCCAGGCTCTTGCCCGCTTCGCTCAGCGCCTCGGCGGCCATGAAGGTGTGGGCCACGCCGGTGGGGCAGGCGGTCACGGCGACGATTTTACTGCCGCCGGGCGCCTTGTGCTGATTGCCCGCTGCGCTCTGGGCGGGCGGGGTGAAGCTCTCGGCCTCGCTCTGGGCGCGCTGCAGGAATGCCTCGGGATCGGGCAGTGCCTCGCCGATGGCGGCGCGGAACAGCCGCTTGCCGGCAAAGCGCTCGGCGGCAGGAATCTGGTCGGCGGCGACCACGATGAGTTCGGCTGCGGCAATGGCGTCGGCCGAGACGGGCTCGACGGCCTCGAGCTGGCTGTGCATCTCGATGCTGGCTTGCCAACCCAGCCGACGGGCGGCCTGCTCCAGGCGACGAGCGGCGAGGAAGGTGGTGGCCATGCCGCTGGGGCAGGCGGTGACGATGATCACGTTCATGCGAGGGCTCCCCCTGCGTCTACGTCGTTGAGGCGACGCACGCGGGTCTGTTGTTGGAGTTGCGGAAAATCGTCGGCGTGGAGGTTGCCCACGCCCAGGTGACGAACCGATTCGGCGGAGAGTGCGGTGGCCAGGCGCAGGGCCTGGTCGGGTGGATGGCCGCACACCACCCCGTGCAGCAGGGCGGCCAGCAGGGTGTCGCCGGCGCCTACGGTGCTGGCAACGCTGACCCGGGGCGGCATGGCCTGCCAGGCGCCGCGATGGCTGACCCACAGCACCCCGGCAGCCCCGGCGGAGACCACGGCCTCCTCAATACCGGCGGCATACAGGCGCAGCGCCGCGGTCAGGCGTGCTTCCGCCGTGTCGAGAGCGTTGCCGGCCCAGGCCGCCAGCTCGAGCTCGTTGGGTTTGACTGCGGTGGGGCGAGCCGCGATGGCTTGAGCCAGGGCGGCGCCGCTGGTATCGACCCACACCGGCAGCCCGGCCTCGCGCAGCCGGATGACCAGCTCGGCAAGATTGTCCGGTGTCACCCCGGGCGGCAGGCTGCCGGCGATCACCACGGTGTCGGGGCGACGCCGCGGGTCGCCGATGCGCGTGTCGAGGCCGTCGAGCAAGCGCTGCCAGGCCGCTTCGTCGATGGCCGCGCCGGGGCCGTTGATGTCGGTGATGCGTCCGTCGGCCTCGGCGAGCTTGGCGTTGATGCGGGTCTCGCCAGGCACGCGCAGGAACGCGTCCTCCACTTGCATGGCCTCGAAGGCGCGCAGGAAGGGGCCGTCGTTGTCGGCACCAAGAAAGCCGGAAACCGTCACGTCGTGACCCAACTGGGTCAGTACCCGCGCCACGTTGACGCCCTTGCCGGCCGCCGTCAGGTGGGTCTCATGGGTGCGATTGACCGTGCCCGGCTCCAGCCGCTCCAGGCTCACGGAGAGGTCCAGCGCCGGGTTCAGGGTGAGGGTGAGCAGGCGGGCCATCAGCGTGCCTCCAGGGCGTCGCGTACCGCCTCGCTGGTGGCCTGGGCCAAGGCCAGTTGGGCCTGGGCACGGGCCTCGGCCAGATCGAACTCGCGCAGCCTGGCCTTGACCAGCGGTACCTGACGCGCGCTCACCGAGAGCTCGTCGACGCCGAGCCCGACCAGCACCGGCACCGCCAGGGTGTCGCTGGCCAGCTCGCCGCATACCCCGACCCACTTGCCGTGAGCGTGGGCCGCCGCCACGGTCATCTCGATCAGGCGCAGCACCGCCGGGTGCAGGCCGTCGGCCTGGGCCGAGAGCTCGGGGTGGTCGCGGTCGATGGCCAGGGTGTACTGGGTCAGGTCGTTGGTGCCCACCGAGAAGAAGTCGACCTCGGCGGCCAGGGCGGATGCCAGCAGGGCGGCCGAGGGAACCTCGATCATGACGCCGAGCTGCACGTCGGTGGCGCGCTCGGCGGCGGGAATCTCGTCGAGCAGGCGCTCGAAGATGGCGCGTGCGGCGCGGAATTCGCCTACGTCCTTGACCATCGGCAGCATGATACGCAGTGGCCGCGGCTTGTCAGCCGCCTCGCCGGCGGCGGGGGCTGCCGCCATCAGCAGTGCCCGCAACTGGGTTTCGAGCACCTCGGGCCGGGTCAGGCTGAGGCGGATGCCGCGCAGGCCGAGGAAGGGGTTGTCCTCCTTGGGTACCGGCCAGTAGGGCAGCGGCTTGTCGCCGCCCACGTCGAGGGTGCGGGCCACCAGCGGGCGACCCTCCAGGGCGTCCAGGGCCTCGCGGTACTCCTCGATCTGCGTGGCGAGATCCGGCTCCCGGGCGTGGGCCATGAACAGGAACTCGGTGCGCAGCAGGCCGATGCCCTCGGCGCCACGCTCCACGGCGTCGGCGGCGTGGGCGGTGTTGCCCAGGTTGGCGGCCACCTCCACGCGATGGCCGTCACGGGTTTGGGCGGGGTCGAAGCGCGCCTGCCACGCCTCGGCCTCGCGCCGCTCGCGTTCAGCCAGGCGCTGCTCGGCGCTGGCGCGGCGTTCGGCGGAGGGCGCCGGAATCACCCGGCCGCGTTCGCCATCGAGAATCAGCTCCTGGCCGCCTGCCAGCGTCAGCACCCGTTCGCCGGCGCCCACCACGGCGGGAATGCCCAGGGCGCGGGCGAGAATCGCGCTGTGCGCAGTGGCGCCGCCGCGGGCGGTGAGCAGGCCGCGCACCCGCTGGGTGTCGAGCCGCGCCACGTCGGAGGGACCGATGTCGTCGGTCACCAGGATGTAGGGCGTCTCCGGCGGTTCGGGCAGCTGCACCTCGCACAGCACGCCGAGTACGCGGCGGCCGACGTCGCGCAGGTCGGCGGCGCGCTCGGCCAGCAGGCGGTCGGCGAGCATCTCCTGGGCATGGGCGGCTGTCTCGATGGCTTCCCACCAGGCAGACTCCGCAGAGCGGCCCTCCTGAATGCCTTCACGGGCGGCCTCGAACAGCTCGGGGTCGGTGAGCATCTCTTCGTGCATGGACAGGATCTGTGCCACTTCGCCGCCGCGGGCCTGCCGTACCAGCGCCTCGAGCTGGGCCGCGCCCTCGGCGAGGGCCTGACGCAGGCGCCGCTGCTGCTCGGCGGGGTCGGCGGCGCGCTCGGGATAGTCGAAGCGCGGGGTCTGCAGCACGAAGGCCGGCGCGATGGCCAGCCCCGGGGAGGCTGCCACCCCCGGGTGCGGCACGTCGTCGGGCAGCGGCTCGACGGGGGCCGCATCCGCCTGCGGCATGCTGCGCTCACGGCTTTCGTCGAAGGGCAGCACGTGCTCGCCGAGGCCGTCCGCCACGGCGCGACACACGGCGTCGAGCGCCTGCTGGGCTCCCTCGCCTTCGGCGGAGAAGAGCAGCTGCTGGCCGCGGCGGGCACCAAGGTTGATCACCTTGGTCAGGCTGGAAGCGGACACCGCGGCGCCACCGCCCTCTGCCAGTCGCACCTGGATCGGCAGGCCCTGTTCCCGAGCCGCCTGCACCAGCTGCTTGGCCGGGCGGGCATGCAGTCCGTGGGCGTTGAGTACCCGGGCCAGCCGGGTATGGGCCGCGGCGGATTCGCCGGCCAGGCGGGCCAGTACGGTGGCGGCATCGGCACTGGGCAGCTCGGCGGCGGCACCGCTGTCGAGCAGGGTCAGAACGCGCTCCAGCAGGCCGCGGTGGGCGTCCCCCTGGGCGGCCAGGCAAAACACCCCCTTCACCGCTTCGCCGCCGCTCTCCAGGCGCTCATCCGGCGTGGCCAGGGCCAGCGCCGGCACCGTGACGCTGCGTTCGCCGAGGCTGAGCCACAGCCCCTGGCCCAGCGGCGCCAGCTCGCGTTCGGCGACCTCGGCGACGAAACCGCTGCCCACGCAGCCGAGCTGACGCAGCCGGGCGGCGCCGGCCAGAGCCAGTTCGCGCGCGTCGCGGGCAGGAAAGCCGAGACACAGAGTATCGGTGTCCAGGCGCGCTTCCACCTGGGCCTTCGACAGCAGGGCCGCGACGGTCTCCGCCGAGCTCGCGCCGGCCAGACGCTCGCCGACACGGTCGTCGTCGAGTACGTGGGTGAGCTGGCGCAGGATGTCCAGATGCTCGTCGCTCTGGGCGGCAATGGCGACCAGCACGTGAACGCGCTGGCCATCGTGCCACTCGACGCCGGCGGGAAACTGCAGTACGCGTACGCCGGTGGCCAGCACGTGCTCGCGGCTTTCCGCCGTGCCGTGGGGGATGGCGATGGCGTTGCCGAGGTAGGTGGAGGACTGCGCCTCGCGCTGGAACAGGCCGTCGCGGTAGGCGGGGGCGGTCAGCCCTGCCCGGTGCAGCGATTCGGCGGCCTGCTCCAGCGCATCGCGCCAGTCAGGCGCCTGGCAGTCGAGGCGGACGTCCTCGGGGCGTAGCGTGAGCATGGGCAATCTCCTGTTGGCGGTGACCCCGATCGACGCCGCTGGATCGAGTCCCGGTTTGTCGATTACGTTTTGCTGAATCGTGTCACCTTGTCTATTCTTCATGCTGGATCGATTCATCTGCTTTCGCAAGTGAAGGATCTTAGACTTTGGCAGGGGGTGGGGCTCAGCCACTGGCGTAGAATGACAGGCCGTTAACGGGGGAGAGCGATGACACTTGCCGAAATCGCACGCCTGGCCGGTGTCTCGCGCACCACGGCCAGCTACGTGATCAATGGACAGGCCGCCGAGCGGCGCATCAGTCAGGATACCGTCGACAAGGTCATGGCCGTGGTGCGCCAGCACCGCTACCGGGTGGATGCTCAGGCCGCCGCGCTGCGGCGGGGCTCGAGTCGTATCCTCGGTCTGATCGTGCCGGATCTGGAGAATGCCAGTTATGCACGGCTGGCGAAGCGGCTCGAGCGCGGCGCACGGGAGCAGGGCTACCAGTTGCTGATCGTCGGCTCCGACGACCGGCCGGAGAGCGAGCGTGAGCTGGCCCTGGCCCTGCGCGCCCAGCGCTGCGAGGTGCTGATCACCGCCAGCTGTCTGCCCCTGGAGGATCCCTTCTATGCCGAGCTGATGGCCGACGGCCTGCCGGTGATCGCGGTGGACCGCGGCTTCGATCCCCGGCACTTCGCCTGTGTAGTGAGCAACGACAGGGAGGCCGCCGAGCGGCTGACGCGCTCGGTGCTGGGCGAAGGCGTGAAAAGCGTGGCCTGGCTGGATGCCGTGCCGGGGCTCTCCATCAGCCACGAGCGGCGCAGCGGGTTTCGACAGGCGCTGGTCGGCAGTGACGCCACGGTGCTCATGTACGGGGCCGAGCGCTACGAGCGAGACGAGGGAGCGCGCCTGATGCGCGAGCTGCTTGCCGAGCATGGCCTGCCCGATGCCCTGGTCACGGCTTCCTACACGCTGCTCGACGGGGTCTTCGACGTGCTGCTGGAGCAGGGTGGGCTGCCGCAGACGCTGCGCCTGGCCACTTTCGGCGACAACCGCCTGCTCGACTTCCTGCCGCTGCCGGTCAATTCGGCGGTGCAGGATCACGAGCGGATTGCCGACGCCGCCCTGGCCGCTGCACTGGCTGCCGCCCGGGGCGATTATCGCCCGGGGCAGCAGGTGGTGGCGCGAACGCTGCGCTGGCGGTTGCCGGCGCGAGTGCCGCTATGACACGGCCGGGGCGGAATGGCTGAGTGGCAGGTATCGCTCAGCTCTCGCCGCGCAGCCGGGCCAGGTCGCCCCGGTTGGGCAGGGCGGCATAGGCGCCGGGGCGGGTCACCGCATGAGCACCGCAGTTGGCGGCGGTGCGCAGGGCGCGACGCAGGAAGTCGTCGTCCTTGTGCCAGTCGCCGTCGACGGCCGTGGCGCCCAGATAGTCGGCCAGCTCGGCCAGCAGTCCGCCGATGAAGGCATCGCCGCCGGCGGTGGTGTCCACGGCCTCGACCCTGGGCGGTGCATGGCGCAACTCCCTGCCCACGCCGATGGCGCGCACTTCGCCGGGGCCGTCGGTGATCACCAGCAGCCGGACGCCGGCGGCAAGCCGCTCGGCCAGCCAGGCCTCGGCGGGATGATCGGCGCGCAGGTAGTCGAGCTCGTCCATCGAGAGCTTGACCAGGCCGGCACGGTCGATCAGCTGAGTGACCAGGGTGATGTCGGCGCTGCCGCCGGCCCAGAGGTTGTGGCGCAGGTTGGCGTCGACGCTGACCAGACAGCCGGCGCGGCTGGCCATGTCGGCCATGGCCAGGGTGGTGTCGGCGATTTCCGGCTCGGTCAGGCTGTTGCTGCAGAAGTGCACGATGGCCGGTTCGGCGAACACGCCGGGCGGCAGATGCTCCAGCCGATAGAGCAGATCCGCGGCCGGCGGGCGATAGAAGTCGAAGGTACGCTCGCCCGAGGCGTCGCGAGAGACGAAGGCCAGCGCCGTACGCGCTTCGCGGGTGCGCACCACGCCGCTGGTGTCGACGCCGTGAGCGGCGAGCTCACCGGCGAGAAAGTCGCCGAAGTGGTCCTCTCCCAGCATGCCGAGGAAGCGGCTGGGCACGCCCAGGCGCGCGCAGGCCACTGCCACGTTGGCCGGGGCGCCGCCGGCATAGGGAGTGAAGGTTTCCGGGGCGTCGCCGGCGAGGTCGCCGAGGCGGCTGGAGAGCATGTCGACCAGGGCTTCGCCGAAGGCGATGACGGATAGCATGTGAATTCCTCGTATTGTCCTTGTGAGCGGCGAACCTCAGGCCACCTCGTGCCCCCGAGCGGACTCCAGCAGGGCATACCAGGTGGGGCGATCCATCTCCGTGTGGGCATCGGCGTGCAGGGCGGCGATGCGCTCTTCACGCAGGCTGCCGATCACCGGCCGTGGGCGACCGGGCAAGGCGCGCAGCCAGGCCAGCGCCAGCCCGGCAGGTGTCAGGCCGCGCTCCTCGGCGAGCCGGATCAGCCGCCGCTCGGCCGGCCCCTGGAAGACCCGACCGCCGCCCAGGGGCGACCACACCAGCGGTATCTGGCCGTCGCCGACCAGTGCATCGTAGGTGCCGTCGAAGAGTGGCTGGGTGTGGTCCAGCGAGAGCTGCAGCTGATGCGTGGCCAGTTGGTGATGCATCGCCGCCTGCAGGCGGCGCCATTGGTCAGGCAGGAAATTCGAGACCCCGACGGCACCGACCTTGCCGGCATCGATGGCGTCATCCAGCGCCCGGCCGGTGGCCTCGGCATCCATCAGCGGGCTCGGGCGATGCAGCAGGAAATGGTCGAGACGCTCGACGCCGAGACGAGCCAGTGAGTCGTCGATGGCGCGTGTCAGGTACTCCGGCGAGCTGTCGTAGTGCTTGACGCGAAACGGCGAGGTATCGCGCTCCGGCGTGACGATGCTGGCCTTGGTGACGACCCTGACGCGTGCCGCGAGCCCGGGGCGAGCGCGCAGGGCGGCGCCGAACAGGGCCTCGCCCTGGGTGTCGCCGTAGATGTCGGCATGATCGAACCATTCGAGCCCCTCGTCGAGGCGGGCTTCGATCCAGTCGGCCAGGCGCGCCGGCGGGTGCAGGTCGGTCACCTCGTGCAGGCGCATCATGCCCAGCAGGAAAGGCGTCTCCAGCGCCCCGGCGGCGTGCTTCACGAGTCTGCCTCGCAGGATAGGGTGGTGCCGAGCAGGTGCTGAGCGCCGGGCACCAGCCACACCGGGTCGAGGCGGGTATTGGCTGACTCCACGCAGAGGAAGCGTCGCGCGGCGGCGGGTGAGGTGTCGTCGGGCGGTGCCTCGCCGGGGTGCCACACCACCGCCGAGTCGCTGCCCTGGCGGGCGACGCGCAGGCGTCGGTTACCGTCGTCGAGCACCACCTCGGCGTTGCTGTGGTAGATGCGGTCGAGCCCGCCGCGCACGGCGAGCTCGCCCTGCTGTTCGCGCTCGGCGAAGCCGGCCAGCTTGTCCAGATAGCGGGCGCCGGCCAGTCCCGTGAGGCGACAGGCGAAGCTGTCGGCCACGGCCAGGTAGCTGTGCAGGGCGCCGCTGAGCTTGACCGGGGTCTCGCCGACGTGCTCGGTGATCAGCTCCACGTGCAGGCGCCGGGCGTTGGCCTGGATCACCGCGCGCGGCACCAGTTGGCTGTGCAGGCGCTCGGCGGGGGAGAGGTGCAGCTCCACGCCGCCCTCGTGTTCGTCCACTGCGTCGAGACGCCACTGGGCCTTGCGCGCCGGGCCGTGCATGGGGCCCGAGCGATCCGGCGATTCATCCGCGCCGCGCTCGTCGGCGAACCACGGCCAGCACAGCGGAATGCCGCCGCGAATGGCACCGGGCAGCGCCTGGGGCGTGGGCGTGACCCACAGCCAGCCGCCGGGCACCAGCGCCTCTTCTCCCTCGCCCATGACTTCCGGCGTGCCAGCTCGTGCGGGGGTGGGCGCGTAAGGTGGCGAGCCTTCAGCTGGCGTGGCTTCGGACGCCGGTAAAAAGTGAAGCACCTGGGCGCCCTGCAGACAGACCGCCAGTTCGCCCCAGGCTTCGCGGGCCAGCCACACGCGGCGGTCGGCCCACTCGCACTCGCGGCGGCCGTCGGTCTCGTCGAGCAGGGCTCGCAGGCTTTGCGGGATCATTCGCGCTCCTTCACGTCATTCCACTTCTTCGTTGTGCAGGGCCTCGGCGGCACCCAGCAGCCCCGGCCAGGGAGCAGTGACAACCCGCACCGGGATGGCGCGGTTGTAGTCGCTCATGCGGCCCTTGGCGGTAAAGGCTTCGACGAAGCGGCTCTGGGGCAGCCAGTCCAGCAGCCGCGGCAGGATGCCGCCGCACAGATAGACCCCGCCGCGGGCGCCCATGGTCAGGGCAGCGTCGCCGCAGACGTCGCCGAGGATCTTGAGAAACCGCAGCAGGGTATCACGAGCGATGGCGTCACCGCCCGCGGCGGCGGCCGTCACCTCGGGCGGGGTCTGGCAGCTGGGATTGGTGCCTTTCAGCGAGCAGTGGGCCAGATAGAGATCGAGCAGCCCCTGGCCGCACAGGATGCGTTCCACGGAGACCCGGCCATAGCGGTTGCGGAAATGCCGCAGCAGGTTCTGCTCGCGCTCGTCGGTAGGCGCATAGGTGACGTGTCCGCCCTCGGTGGGCAGCGGAATCCAGGCATGGCGGCCGGGGAAGATGCCGGCCACGCCGAGTCCGGTGCCGGGGCCGATGACGAGACAGGTGGCGTGCTCGCGCGCCACGCCCGGTTGCACCTCGACCAGTTCCTCGGGCGCCAGGTGCGGCACGCCCAGGGCCTGGGCGGTGAAGTCGTTGATCACCTTGAGCCGTTCCAGGCCGAGTGCGGTCTGCGCTTCGCGGCGAGAGAAGGACCAGTGATTGTTGGTCATGACCACCCGATCGCCGTCGATGGGGCAGGCGAAGGCCAGACAGGCTTGCCGCGGGGCGTCGTCGGCGGCCAGGCCGACCCGGGCCAGGTAGTCGCGCACTGCCTCCACCACGCCGGGATAGTCGGCGCAGGGTAGAGCGATGCTCTCGCGGGGGGCGTGCTCGCCCGGCGTGACCAGGGCGAAGCGGGCGTTGGTGCCGCCGATGTCGCCGATCAGGGCCGGTCGCGTCATTGGTCCTCCTGGGAGATCTTCTCGAGTTCGCGGGAGAGCACTTCCTCCTCGAAGCCGCCGAATACCCCGGCGCCCTGCTCGGCGCCGGCGGCCAGGTGGCGGAAGCCGCCGAACAGCTCCCGGCCCATGCCGAAGTGATAACGCTCCAGGTTGGGCTCGACGATGCCCCGGCTGGCGAACTCGGCGGCGTCGACCAGCGCGGTCAGCTCGCCGCGTTCGGCGTCGACCCGCACGACGTCGCCGTCGCGCAGGCGCGCCAGCGGGCCGCGGTCCACCGCTTCCGGCGTGACGTGGATGGCGGCGGGCACCTTGCCCGAGGCGCCGGACATGCGCCCGTCGGTGACCAGCGCCACCTTGTAGCCGCGGTCCTGCAGCACGCCGAGGAAGGGGGTGAGCTTGTGCAGCTCGGGCATGCCGTTGGCCTTGGGCCCCTGGAAGCGCACCACCACCACCACGTCGCGGTCGAGTTCACCCGACTCGAAGGCGGCCTTGACCTGGTTCTGGTCGTCGAAGATGCGCACCGGGGCTTCCACCACGCGATTGGCCTGCTTGACTGCCGAGATCTTGATCACGCCGCGGCCGAGGTTGCCCTCCATCACCACCAGGCCGCCGGTGGCGGCGAAGGGGTTGGAGACCGGGCGCAGCACGTCGCTGTCGAGACTCTCCGTCGGCCCCTCGCGCCAGGTGAGCTTGCCGTCCTCGAGGAACGGCTCCTGGGTGTAGGCGGTCAGGTCGGTGCCGAACACGGTGGGAATGTCGCCATGGATCAGGCCGGCGTCGAGCAGCTCGCGGATCAGCAGGCTCATGCCCCCGGCGGCCTGGAAGTGGTTCACGTCGGCGCTGCCGTTGGGGTAGATCCGGGTCAGGCTCGGCACCGCCGCCGAGAGGTCGTTGAAGTCGTTCCAGTCGATGGTGATGCCGGCGGCGGCGGCCATCGCCACCAGGTGCAGGGTATGGTTGGTCGAGCCGCCCGAGGCCAGCAAGCCGACCATGGCATTGACGATGGCGCGCTCGTCGATCTGGCGGTAGAAGGGCCGGTAGTTGCCGCTCTGCTCGGTGTTGCGGATGGCCTGCTCGGTGGCGTAGCGGGTCAGCGCCTCGCGCAGCGGGGTGCCCGGGTTGACGAAGGAAGCGCCCGGCAGGTGCAGGCCCATCATCTCCATCATCAACTGGTTGGAGTTGGCGGTGCCGTAGAAGGTGCAGGTGCCGGGGCTGTGGTAGGAGCGCGATTCCGCCTCGAGCAGCTCTTCGCGGCCCACCTTGCCCTCGGCGTAGAGCTGGCGGATGCGGGCCTTCTCGTCGTTGGGCAGGCCGCTGGGCATGGGCCCGCCGGGCACGAACACCGCCGGCAGGTGGCCGAAGCGCGCCGCCCCGATGAACAGCCCCGGCACGATCTTGTCGCAGATGCCCAGGTAGAGGGCGGCATCGAACATGTTGTGGGACAGCGCCACGGCGGTGGCCATGGCGATCACGTCGCGGGAGAACAGCGACAGCTCCATGCCCGGCATGCCCTGAGTGACACCGTCGCACATGGCCGGTACGCCGCCGGCGAACTGGGCGGTGCTGCCCATGCCGCGGGCGGCCTGCTTGATGACCTCGGGGTAGCTCTCGAAGGGCCGATGGGCCGAGAGCATGTCGTTATATGACGAAACGATGGCCAGGTTGGCGCTGTTGGTCAGCTTGAGCCGATCCTTGTCGCCGGCATGGTCGCAGCCGGCGAAGCCGTGGGCCAGGTTGCCGCAGGAGAGCTCGCCGCGGTGCACGCCCTGTTGGTGCTGTGCGGCCATGTGCGCTTCATAGAGCTTGCGGCGCCCGCGTGAACGCTCGCGGATGCGCTCGGTCACCTGTTCGACAGTGGAATTCAGTGCGGTGGGGCGAGCCATGGAAGCACCTCGCGTCGTTGAGGAATGTAAATTTACACAATTGTCTCCCATCGCTTGGCAAAATTGAAGGTGCTTGGCCAAAAGTATGTAGTTTTATTACAGCGATGGAAAAGGTCGAACGGTCTGCGCACAATGTAGGCGGGCGTCGGCCCGTTGTCAGCCGGCGCATCGGTCACTTCCCTGGCAGGAACCCCATGTCCGAGCTGATCCTCAAGCAACTGCCCGCCATCGAGGCGGTGGCAGCGACGCAATGGAATGCACTGATCGGCGACGATCACCCCTTTTTGCGCCATGAGTTCCTGCACGCGCTGGAGGCGAGCGGGGCGGCCAGCCGTTCCACCGGCTGGGTGCCGGATCACCTCACGCTGTGGCGCGGCGAGTCTCTGGTCGGCGTGATGCCTCACTATCGCAAGTTCCACTCCTACGGCGAGTACGTGTTCGACTGGAGCTGGGCCGATGCCTGGGAGCGTGCCGGCGGGCGCTACTATCCGAAGGGGCTCACGGCGATTCCCTTTTCTCCCGTGCCGGGGCCGCGGCTGGCCTTGGCGGCCGATGTCGATCCGCTCGCGGCACGGGACCTGTTGGCCGGGGCCTGGGAGGAGGGCGGGCTGTCGAGCTGGCATCTGCTGTTTGCCGCCGACGAGGAGGTCGACGCCTGGCTCGAGGCCAGGCCCGAGCTGTTGGTGCGCCACGGCGTGCAGTTCCAGTGGCGCGACCGCGGGTATGGCGACTTCGAAGGCTACCTGGCGGCCATGACGTCGAAGCGACGCAAGACGATTCGTCGCGAACGTCGCCTTGTCAGCGAGCAGGGGCTTACTTTGCACCGTCTCAGCGGTGAGCAGATCGGCGAGCGCGAGCTCGAGCACTTCTTCCGCTGTTACGAGATCACCTATCTCGAGCGCGGTCGTCACGGCTATCTCAATCTCGATTTCTTCCGCCGGCTGCGACGCAGCATGCCCGAGGCGCTGCTGCTCATTCAGGTGCGACTCGACGGGCAGCCGGTGGCCGCTGCGCTCTGCCTGCAGGGCAGCCGTACGCTCTACGGCCGCTATTGGGGCAGTGAGGTGCTGGCCGACTGTCTGCACTTCGAGGCGTGCTACTACCAGGGCATCGAGCACTGCCTGGCCAATGGGCTGACCTGCTTCGATCCCGGTACCCAGGGCGAGCACAAGCTGACGAGAGGGTTCGCCCCCAGGCGGCTGCGTTCGCTGCATCATCTGGCCGACCCCGGGCTGCGCGCCGCCGTGGCGCGCTTCTGCGACGAGGAGCGGCGCCACGTCGAGGCCTACTGTCGTGCCGCCGATGAGGCGCTGCCCTTCAAGGAGTGAGTTTTTCAGGGCGTGAGCCGGGCGGTCGTTGGTGGCATAATGCCGGCCATTCAGAACCATGAGGTCAACTACCGATGCTCAAGTGGCTCGCCATCGCCTTGCTGCTGTTGCTGGCGTTGCTGCAGTATCGCCTGTGGCTCGGTGACGGCGGTATTCATGAATTGCGCGAGATTCGCGAGCGCGTGGCCATGTTCGACGCCGACAACAAGCCGCTGCGCGACCGCAACCAGCGCCTCGCTGCCGAGGTCATCGATCTCCAGACCGGCCTCGATGCCATCGAGGAGCGGGCTCGCAGCGACATCGGCATGGTGCGTACCGACGAGCAGTTCTACTGGGTACCCGGCGTGGTGATCGAGGCCAGCGTCGGCCCTGTCGGCAATCCGGAGCCGACGGCGGGCAGCCCACGGGCGGGAGCGACCGATGAGTGAGGCCGGTGCCACCGGACGGCTGTGGCTGGTGGTTCCCGCCGCGGGCCGCGGGCGGCGCATGGGTGCCGATCGACCCAAGCAGTACCTGACCCTGGCAGGACGCCCGGTGCTGGCGCATACGCTGGCGCGGCTGCACCAGGCCTTTCCACAGGCGCAGCTGTGTCTGTGCCTCGACCCCGACGACGACCGCTTCGATCCGGCCTGGGTGCCCTTTGCCGGGTGGCGGCGCAGCCCCGGTGGGGCCGAGCGGGCCGACTCGGTGCGTCAGGCCCTGGCAGCGCTGGCCGACGAGGCCGGCGACGACGATCTGGTGCTGGTGCACGACGTGGCGCGACCCTGCGTCACCGTGGCGGATCTCACGACCCTGCTGAGCGCGCTGCGCGAAGACCCCGTGGGGGCGCTGCTGGCCACGCCGGTCGCTGACACCGTCAAGCGCGACGACGGCCAGGGGCGCATCGCTCGCACCGAACCCAGAGACGGCCTGTGGCAGGCCCAGACGCCTCAGGGTTTCCGCTACGGCCTGCTGCGCCGCGCGCTGGAGCGGGCCGCGGCCGGTGGCGTCGGGGTGACCGACGAGGCCTCGGCGGTGGAGGCGCTGGGGCTCTCGCCGCGGCTGGTGCCCGGCCGGCGCGACAACCTCAAGATCACGCACCCCGAGGATCTGGCCCTGGCCGCGCATGTGCTGGCCGCCCAGCGGGAAGAGGGCGCACCGCATGCCGGCGCCGGGCATGCCAACCATGCTTCAAAAGGAGACTGACTGAATGCTACGGATCGGCCACGGCTTCGACGTCCACCGCTTCGGCGAGGGCGATCACCTCATGATCGGCGGCGTCGCCATTCCATTCGATCACGGCTTCGTCGCTCATTCCGATGGCGATGTCCTGCTGCACGCCATCAGCGATGCGCTGCTGGGGGCCTGTGCGCTGGGCGACATCGGCCGCCATTTTCCCGATACCGATGCGGCCTGGGCCGGTGCCGACAGTCGTGCCCTGCTGCGCCACGTGTATGGCCTGGTGCGCGAGGCGGGCTACCGGGTCGGCAACGTGGATGCCACGGTGATCGCCCAGGCGCCCAAGCTGGCGCCTCATGTCGCCGCCATGTGCGCGCATGTCGCCGAGGATCTCGAACTCGCCCTGGATGCGGTGAACGTCAAGGCCACCACCAGCGAGCGCTTGGGCTTCACCGGCCGCGGTGAAGGCATTGCCGCCGAGGCCGTGGTGCTGCTGACCCGTGAGGGAGCGACGAGTGTCTGAGACACGACGGCCGGGCGACTGGCCCCGCGCCACCGACGCCGAATTCGGCCCGCCGCTGGCCGGCGACTACCGTGCCGCGCCGGAGGACTTCGTGGTCGAGGAGGTGCTCGGCTTTGCGCCCGAGGGCCACGGCGAGCATCTCTGGCTGTGGATCGAGAAGCGTGGCCTCACCACGCTGGATGCGGTGCGGCACGTAGCGCGTGAGTGTCAGGTGTCGCCGCGGGCGGTGGGCTACTCCGGCATGAAGGACAGAATTGCCGTGACCCGGCAGTGGCTCTCCGTGCAACTGCCGGGGCAGCCGGCGCCGGACGACCTGATCGAGCGGCTGGCAGCCTGCGGAGTGCGCGTGCTCGAGCAGGCGCGCCATCCGCGCAAGCTCAAGCGCGGCGTGCACCGGGCCAATCGCTTCACGCTGCGCATCACCGGGGCGACGGTGAATGCGCAGCTCGAGGCGCGCTGGGCCTGGCTCTGCCGCCATGGCGTACCCAACCTGTTCGGCCCGCAGCGCTTCGGACCCGAAGGGCGCAACCTGGCCCGGGCCCGGGCGGTGCTGGACCGCGGCTGGCGCAAGCGCGACGACAAGGAGGGTATGCTGCTCTCCGCCGCGCGCAGCTACCTGTTCAACGAGCTGCTCGCCATGCGCCTGGCCGATGGCAGCTGGCAGCGACTGCTGACCGGCGACGTGGCGATACTCGACGGCAGCGCCAGTCAGTTCGTCGTGGAAGCGCTCGACGCCGAGCTGGCAGAGCGCGCCGAGCGGCTCGACCTGCACCCCAGCGGAGTGCTGTGGGGAGTAGGCAATTCCATGGCCGGAGGCGAGGCGGTGGCCTTCGAACAGACGCTGAGCGAACGTCATGCCGCGCTGTGCCAGGGGTTGGAGCGTGCCGGCGTGCGCATGGCGCGCCGCGCCCTGCGCATGCGCCTGGACCAGCCCCAGCTCGAGGTGACGGCGGACGTGGCGCGGCTCGGCTTTCATCTGCCACGCGGCGGCTTTGCCACGGCGGTGCTGCGCGAGCTGCTCGACCATCCCACCTTGACCTCTTTCGCCCAACGCACGACGCCTGGGCGTGAGCCCGGCTGAATCTGGAGGCCTTATCGAATGCGCAGACTGCTGCTCTCCAACGACGACGGTGTGCATGCGCCGGGCCTGCGTGCCCTCTACGACTCCCTGGAGCCCCATGCCCGGCTGCGCGTGGTGGCGCCCGACCGCGACCGCAGCGGCGCCAGCAACTCCTTGACCCTCAATCGTCCCCTGGCCTTGACGGCGCTGGACAACGGCTTTCATTGTGTCGACGGCACGCCCGCCGACTGTGTCTACCTGGGTGTGAACGGCATCTGGGACGAGCGCCCCGATCTGGTGATATCCGGCATCAACCACGGCGGCAACCTGGGCGACGACGTGCTCTACTCGGGCACCGTGGCCGCGGCCATGGAGGGGCGCAACCTTGGCATGCCGGCCATTGCCATGTCGCTGGTGGGCTCGCGCCACTTCGACACCGCCGGTCGGGTGGCGGCCAGCCTGGTCGGTGCCGCCGATCGGCTCTCGCTGCCGCCCCGCAGCCTGCTCAACGTCAACGTGCCGGACCTGCCCTGGGAGGAGATCCGAGGGTTCCGTGTGACTCGCATGGGCTATCGTGGGCCGGCGGAGCGGCCGATGGAGGTGCGTGACCCCCGCGGCCGTTTACGCTACTGGATTGCGGCCGTGGGGCAGAGCGCCGATGATGGCGATGACACCGATTTTGCCGCCATCGAGGCGGGCTATGTATCGATAACGCCGCTGCAGACCGACCTCACCCGGCATGCAGCGCTCGACGATGTGCAAGGCTGGTTGGATGCATTCACCTGAACGATTGCCGGAACTGCTGCGCGGCGTCGGCATGACGTCGCAGCGTACCCGAGACCGCATGGCGGCGCGTCTGGCCGCACAGGGCATCGTCGATGAGCGGGTGCTGCGGGTGATGGCCGAAGAGCCGCGTCATCTCTTCCTCGACGAGGCGCTGGCCCATCGTGCCTATGAGGACACCTCGCTGCCCATCGGCCACGGTCAGACCCTGTCGCAGCCGTGGATGGTCGCGCGCATGACCGAGCTGGTGATGCAGGAGGCGCCGCAGCGTGTGCTGGAGATCGGTACCGGTTCCGGCTATCAAACGTTGATTCTCTCGCGCCTGGTGCCGGAACTCTGGTCGGTGGAGCGGATCAATGCCTTGCATCACCGGGCAGCGAAGCGGCTGCGCCTGCTGCGGGCGCACAACGTTCGCCTGCGCCTGGCGGATGGCGGTCACGGCTGGCAGGAGGCGGCGCCGTTCGACGTGGTATTGCTTACCGCCTGCGCGCACGAGCTGCCTCAGGTGCTGATCGACCAGCTCGCCGAAGGCGGCGTGATGATACTGCCCTTGGCCGATCCGGGCGGCGACCAGTGGCTGACCCGGGTACGCCGCGTGGGCCATCAAACAGAGGTACAGCGGCTCGAGCGCGTTCGCTTCGTGCCGTTGCTGCAAGGAGTGATTCGTTGAAGCGACAACTCAGTGTCTTCCTCAAGGGGGCCGGTATGGGAGCGGCCGATGCCGTTCCCGGGGTTTCCGGCGGCACCATTGCCTTCGTCACCGGCATCTACGAGGAACTGATCCATACCATCAAGCAGTTCGGCCCCAGTGCCTACCCGGCATGGCGACGCGGCGGGCTGGCCGGGCTCTACCAACATCTCAACCTGGCCTTCGCCTTGCCGCTGCTGCTGGGCATCGGCGTCAGTCTGGTCAGCGTAGCGCACCTGGTGGTGTGGCTCATGGACGACCATCCGCTGCTGCTCAACGGCTTCTTCTTCGGCCTGGTGGCGGCGTCTGCCATCGTGGTCAGCCGGCATCCCGCCGATTGGAAGCTGTGGCATCTCGTGCCGTTGATCGTCGGTCTGCTGCTGGCGCATGGGCTGCCGTCGCTGATGCCGCTGGTCACCCAACTGGGCATCCCTTCGCTGGTGCTGATCGTGGGCGGCGCCATCGCCATCAGTGCACTGCTGCTGCCCGGTGTCTCCGGCAGCTTCCTGCTGTTGACCATGGGGCTCTACGGCACCGTGATGCAGGGCATACGCAGCTTCGACGTATCGCTGCTCTCGACGTTCGCGGTAGGCTGCCTGATCGGCCTGTTCGGCTTTTCACGGCTGCTCTCCTGGCTGCTTCGCCGTTATCATACGGCCACACTGCAGCTGTTGATCGGTTTCATCGTCGGCTCGCTGCCCGTGCTCTGGCCCTGGCGCGAACTCGTTCGCTACCAGCTCGGTCCCGAGGGGCAGATGATTCCGCTCGACTACCGCTACCTGACCCCTGGCGATTACGCCATTCTGACCGGAGAATCCGGCCTGATGCTGCCCGTGCTGATTGCCATGCTGTTCGGGGCGGCGCTGGTGCTCGGGCTGGCTCGCGGCTCGGGCGGCAGCGCGCCCGGCCGGGCGGGAAACGGCTCTCACAATTCGCCTGACAAGGAGGGCTCCAATGCGTAAGGTTTTTCTCGTCTCGGCCATCGCTCTGGCCGTGGCCGGCTGTGCCGCACAACAGGATTATGGCGCTCCTCAGGTTCGCGATCTCTCGGTGAGTCGCGAGCGTGCTCCGGCCAGCCACTACACGGTCGAGCAGGGCGATACCCTGTACGGCATCGCCTGGCGGCATGACATGGATTATCGCGACCTGGCGCGTCTCAACCAGATCGGGCCGCCATATCGCATCCAGCCCGGCCAGCAGTTGCGCCTGAGCGATGGCGCCGGCGCGCCGGCGCGCCAGGAGCCCTCGCGTGAGCTGGGCGACTCCCAGGTGGCGACGGCGACCGCACTGGGCGGCGGCACCGTAGCCCAGGCCGGCGACAGCGATTGGCTGCTACCCGATGAAGAGCGCATCGAGCGTAACCGGCGCCTCACTGTCGAGCCTCTCGACGGGGAGGCGAGTGCCCCCAGCGAGACGGCGGTGGCCAGTGCGGAGCAGGTCGCCGGACCGGCTCCCTCAGCAGAGCCGGAGCGCACGCCCGAGCCCCGCGTGGATGCCGAAGCGGCCGTTGCCACACAGCAGCAGCCGGAACCCCAGCAGCAGCCAGAGCCCGAACCCGAACCGCAGCCGGCGGCACAGCCCGAACCGGATGCCGGCACACAAGTGGCGGGTGAGCCGGAACGCCAGCCCGCAAGTGCTGGTCGTACCTATACACCGGTAGATGAGGTGCCCTGGCAGTGGCCCGCGGACGGTGAGCTGATCGGCCGTTTCGGTGAAGGCGGAAGCATAACGGCCGGCATTGATATTGCCGGACAAAAGGGGCAACCTGTCAGAGCAGCCGGTCCCGGTATCGTGGTCTATGCCGGCAGCGGGGTACGGGGTTACGGCAACCTGATCCTGCTCAAGCACAATGACCAGTACCTGAGCGCCTATGCCCACAACGACAGCCTTCGCGTGACGGAGAACGATGTGGTCGAGGCCGGTCAGGTGATCGCCACCATGGGCGACAGCGATGCCGAGAGCGTCAGGCTGCATTTCGAGGTGCGCAAGGATGGCCAGCCTCAAGACCCTCTGAAATACCTGCCGGAGCGATAGTCGCCAGTGTGGCTGTCGCCGGGTTGGCAAGGTGGTCATCGGCGCTCACCGGCGCCGCTGAGGAGTCAATAACAATAGAGCTCTGCATGCGGTAAGCATGCAAGAGAAAACGGCATTTCAGGACGAAACCACGGGGTAGCAACCGATGAGCATGCTTGAACGGGACCTTCAGGATGTTGATCTCGAAGACGTCACCGAGGCCGATGAGGACCTCGGTACGGAGTCGGACAGCTCGGCCAGCGACAGCGACGACGATACCGCCTTCGAAAAGGCGCTCAGTCGTGAAGACAAGCACTATCACCATAGTCTCGACGCCACCCAGATCTATCTCAACGAGATCGGCTTCTCGCCTCTGCTGACACCGGAAGAGGAGGTCTACTACGGCCGCCTGGCCCAGAAGGGCGATCCGGCAGGCCGGGCGAGAATGATCGAATCCAACCTGCGGCTGGTGGTCAAGATCGCCCGTCGCTATCTCAATCGCGGCCTGACGCTGCTCGACCTGATCGAAGAGGGCAACCTCGGGCTGATCCGGGCGGTGGAGAAGTTCGATCCCGAGCGTGGCTTCCGCTTCTCCACCTATGCCACCTGGTGGATTCGCCAGACCATCGAGCGGGCGCTGATGAACCAGACCCGCACCATCCGTCTGCCGATCCACGTGGTCAAGGAACTCAACATCTACCTGCGTGCGGCTCGCGAGCTGACCCAGAAGCTGGATCACGAGGCCACGCCGGAGGAGATCGCCGACTATCTCGACAAGCCGGTCGAGTCGGTGAAGAAGATGATGGGGCTCAACGAGCGCGTCTCCTCGGTGGACTACCCCATGGGCGGCGAGAGCGACAAGCCGCTGATCGAGACCCTGGCCGACGACAACGAGCAGGGGCCCGAGTCGTCGCTGGTCGACATCGACGTCAAGCAGCATGTCGATGAGTGGCTGGCGGAGCTGACCGAGAAGCAGATGGAAGTGGTCATCCGCCGTTTCGGCCTGCGCGGGCACGAGGCGGCGACCCTGGAAGAGGTCGGTGACGAAATCGGCCTGACCCGCGAGCGGGTACGCCAGATCCAGGTCGAGGCACTCAAGAAGCTGCGTCGCGTACTCGAGAAGCAGGGCCTCTCTATGGATAACATCTTCAACGAGTAACGGCAGATCGAGCAGAAGCAGCCGACCTTCGGGTCGGCTGCATATTTTCTGCATGCTGATGCGTTATCATTAGCATCCTCATCATGCAGGGATGAACAAGGAAACGATCAATGCATCGCTCACCATTCACGAGGCGCTTCCAGCGCCGTGGCCTTGCGGCAATCGTGGGCCTCGCCATGGCAGGCAACGTGCAGGCTGCCGACCTGTGGACCATCGCCCAGGATGCGCTGGCCAACGATGCCGAGCTGGCTTCGACCCGCTCCGGCTTCCAGGCCACCGAGGCGGCGCGGGACGTACAGCGCGGCACCTTGCTGCCGCAGATCGGCATCGGCGGCAGCGTCAGCCATACGCGAACCTACTCGAGCCCCGCTCAGGGAGCGGCCGGCCGGGTCCAGGAGGGCGCCGAGGAACTGGGGGCCGGTGCTCCTGCCTTCGACCAGGACGATACGGTGAACAGTGTCGGCATCAGTCTCGATGCCGAGCAGGCGCTCTACGACCCGACCCGACGTGCCCAACTGCAGCGTGCCGAGAGGGAGATAGATCGTGACGCGCTGGGCCTGGAAGCGACCCAGCAGCAGCTGCTCTTCAACGTGGCCAACGCCTACTTCGAGATACTGCGAGCGCACGACATCCTCAGTGCCCGTCGTGCCCAGGAAACCGCCATCAGTCGCCAGCTCGAGCAGGCGCGGGAGCGCTTCGAAGTCGGCTTGATCGCCATTACCGACGTGCACGAAGCCCAGGCTCGCTTCGACCTGGCGCGGGCTCAGCGCATCGCGGCGGAAGGGGCCATGCAGGTCAGCTTCGAGGCGCTGGAGCGGCTGACCGGCCACCGCTACGACAGTATCGATGCCCTTGACGAAGAGGTGCCCATTGCCTCGCCGCAGCCGGCCGACCGCGAGGAGTGGGTGGCGCTGGCCATGGCCAACAGCCCGATGGTGTTGATGGCCGAAGCGGGTATCGAGGTGGCGAGAAGCACCCTCGAGGTCTCCCGGGCCGGCCAGCGTCCGGTGGTGTCGGCATTCGCTAACTACGGTTGGGCGGACACCGATCGCAGCGGTACGGCGCATCAGTCGGAGAGCCAGGTCGGGCTGCGTGCCAGCCTGCCGCTCTACACCGGCGGTTCGACCCAGGCGCAGATTCGTCAGAGCGGCTTCCTGCTCGAGGCCACGCAGTACGACTTCGAGGCGCAGCGACGCGACACCATCCAGCAGGTCCGTTCGCTGTTCACCCGGGTGAACAATGACGTCGAGACCGTCGAGGCGCGTCGCCAGGCGATCATCTCCAACCAGAGCGCGCTGGAAGCGACGCGCTCGGGCTACGAGGTGGGTACGCGCAACATCGTCGACGTGCTCAACGCCGAGCAGAACCTGTTCAATGCCATCGCCGAGCATGCCGAGGCGCGCTACGACTACGTGCTGGGGCTGCTGCAGCTGCAGCTGCAGGCAGGCATACTCGGAGCGGACTCCATTCAGGCAGTCAACGCCTGGCTGTCCGACGAGGAACGGGTCTCGCTGGAGTTGCCGGATGAGGCCAACGACAATCCGGTCATGAACATCGGTGAGCGGCCTCGGGCGCCTTCGTGAAAAATTACGAAATCGCCGCTAAAAAGCGTAGATAATCACATGAGCCACCGAGTAATCGGTGGTTTCTTTCGTGAAGCGGCTTGAGTTATGAAAGATAATACTGCGCTGTTACCCATCAGCGGAGGTTGCCATGGCCAGGCCCCTGGTTGCAGACATCGATCTTGACGCCCTGCGTCACAATTATGCCCTGGCGCGTGAGCTGGCCGGGGAGAGCCGGGCTCTGGCCGTGATCAAGGCCGATGCCTACGGGCACGGTGCCGTGGCGTGTGCACTGGCTCTCGAGTCGCTGCCCGAAGGCAAGCGCCCGCCCGCCTTTGCCGTGGCCTGCCTGGAGGAGGCCGAGGCTCTGCGCCTGGGGGGCATCGCGTCGCCCATCGTGCTGCTGGAAGGCATTTTCGAGGCGGCGGAGCTGGCCCGTGTCGAGGCGCTCGGGCTGTGGATGGCGGTGCACAGCGAGTGGCAGCTCCAGGCCTTGCTGGCGCATCGCCCGGCCCGACCGATCCCGGTCTGGGTCAAGGTCGACTCCGGCATGCACCGGCTGGGTTTTGCCCCCGAGCAGGTGGAGTCGGTGTGGCAGCGTCTGTCGGCAGCCCCCGAGTGCGCCACCGGCCTGCAGCTGATGAGCCATTTCGCCACCGCCGATGCCGTCGATGCCGGTTACTTCGAGACTCAACTGCAACGCATGCGCGACCTGGCGCAGCGCTTGCAGGCCCCGCTGTGTCTGGCCAACTCCCCGGCCACCCTCGCCTGGCCGCAGTCCCATGGCAGTTGGGTTCGTCCCGGGGTCATGCTGTACGGCAGCGACCCGCTGGAACGACCCAGCGCTGCCAGCCGCCGCCTGCAGCCGGTGATGACGCTGCGCTCCGAGATCATCGCCGTGCGCGACCTGGCCGTGGGGGAGCCGGTGGGCTATGCCGGGCGTTGGCGGGCACCGCGGCCGTCGCGCATCGCGGTGGTGGCCTGCGGCTATGGCGACGGTTACGATCGGCATGCTGTCGACGGTACGCCGGTGCTGGTGGCCGGACAGCGCACGACGATTGCCGGCAAGGTGTCGATGGACATGCTGACGGTGGACGTGACCGACATCCCTGAGGCCGACATCGGCAGCGAGGTGGTGCTGTGGGGACGCTCCCGTCATGGCGCGGTGCTCAGCGTCGATGAGGTGGCCCGCTACTGCGATACCATCAGCTATACGCTGTTGACCGGTATTCTGCCGCGAGTTCCCCGGCGCTATTCGCGGCTCGACTGAGCATCGGTTCTCTTGCTCCCGAACCCGATCTGAACGGAATTCTGCATGTCCAAACGCAACTGGCCCGACTCCTACGCCCATCCTCGCTTCTGGCCTGCATGGCTGGCCATCGGCGCCATGCGGGTGGGGGCCTGGCTGCCGTGGCGGCTCAAGCTCGCCATCGGGCGCGGCCTCGGTCTGCTGGCCTGGGCGGCGGTGCCGCGCCGCCGCCATATCGTCGACACCAACCTGAGGCTCTGCTTTCCCCAGCTCGGCGACGCCGAGCGCGCCAAGCTGGTGCGCGAGACCTTCGAGGCCAATGGCATCGGTATTCTCGAGACCGCAACGGGCTGGTGTCGCGATCCCAGGCACCTGCGCCATCGCGTCACCTACAAGGGCCGCCATCATCTGGAGGCGGCCTACGCCCAGGGCAAGGGCGTGCTGGTGGTGGGCATCCACTTCTCGACGCTGGACCTGGGCGGTGCGTTGCACTCGCTCTACTTCCCTTCCGACGTGGTCTACCGGCCGCACAACAATCCGCTGTTCGACCGTTTCATGACCCGGGCGCGCAGTCGCATCTTCGGCGAGGCCATCGACCGTCACGACCTGCGCGGGGTGGTACGGCGTATCAAGGCGGGGCACATCGTATGGTATTCGCCGGACCAGGATTTCGGCCGCGACGTCAGCGTCTTCGCTCCGCTGTTCGGCATCGAGGCGGCGACCATTCGCCTGACCGCCAAGATCGCGCGGATGACCGGGGCGCCGGTGGTGCCGCTGATGTTTCATCGCAACCCGGACGATCGCACCTATACCATCGAGTGCCACCCCGCGCTGGAGGACTTCCCGAGTGGCGATGAGGTGAGCGATGCCAGGCAGGTTAACGCCTTCATCGAGCGGGCGATCGGCAAGTACCCGGAGCAGTACATGTGGCTCCATCGGCGCTTCAAGACGCGCCCCGAGGGCGAGCCGGAGCTCTACTGAGCCCGGCAGGCTCGAGCCGGGAAGTGGCAGTTTCGTACCGTGGTGTAGCAGAGCTATAACAAGGCGTCACCGGTAGTAACTTGACGCTTCGAGGAGTTCACGCAAGGCTTAAGGGCACCTGATAGGGAAACTGCGCCGAAGGAAGTTGGCGCTAAACGTGTCAAGGAGGTCCATATGCTCGGCAATGCCATGCTGTTTCTGATCATCGCCATCATTGCGGGGGTGCTGGGTTTCACCGGCATCGCCGGTGCGGCGACGACCATCGCCCAGATCCTGTTCTTCCTGTTCATCGTGCTGTTCATCGTCTCGCTGATCACTGGACGAAGGAAGCCCTAGCGTTTCCAAGGCGAACGCAACGAGGCCCCGCATGGCGGGGCCTCGTCGTTTGCGACATCCTGCGGGATCAGGCGTCGATGCGCTTGTACTTCATCCGGTGCGGGGTGTCGTTGCCGACCCGCTTGCGGTGATCCGCTTCGTACTCGGTGTAGTTGCCCTCGAAGAACTCCACGTGGGAGTCGCCCTCGAACGCCAGGATATGGGTGGCGATACGGTCGAGGAACCAGCGATCGTGGGAGATCACCAGAGCGCAGCCGGGGAAGGCGAGCAGCGCTTCTTCCAGTGCGCGCAGGGTCTCGATGTCGAGATCGTTGGACGGTTCGTCGAGCAGCAGCACGTTGGCGCCCTGCTTCAGGGTCTGGGCCAGCTGCAGGCGGCCGCGCTCACCGCCGGAGAGGTCCTTGAGGAACTTCTGCTGGTCGTTGCCCTTGAAGTTGAAGCGGCCGACATAGGCGCGTGAGGAGACCTCGTAGCCGTTGATGTTGAGGATGTCCTGGCCGTCGGAGACCGCTTCCCACACCGTCTGCTTATCCTCGAGGGCGTCGCGCAGCTGTTCCACGTAGGCGATGTCGACGGTCTCGCCGATCACCACCTCACCGCTGTCGGGCTGCTCCTTGCCGGTGATCAGCTTGAACAGGGTGGACTTGCCGGCGCCGTTGCCGCCGATGATGCCGATGATGGCCCCCTTGGGCACGGTGAAGGAGAGATCCTCGTAGAGCAGCTTGTCCTCGAAGCGCTTGGACACGCCGTGGAACTCGATCACCTTGTCGCCCAGGCGCGGGCCGGGCGGAATGTAGATCTCGTTGGTCTCGTTGCGCTTCTGGAAGTCGCCCGACTGCATCTCCTCGAAGCGGTTGAGGCGCGCCTTGCTCTTGGCCTGACGCCCCTTGGCGTTGCTGCGCACCCACTCCAGCTCGTGCTTGATCGCCTTCTGGCGCGAGGCTTCCTGCTTGGCCTCCTGCTCCAGTCGCTTCTCCTTCGATTCCAGCCACTGGGAGTAGTTACCCTCGAAGGGGATGCCGTGGCCGCGGTCGAGTTCGAGGATCCAGCCGGCCACGTTGTCGAGGAAGTAGCGGTCGTGGGTGATGGCTACCACGGTGCCGGGATAGTCGTGCAGGAAGCGCTCGAGCCAGGCCACCGATTCGGCGTCCAGGTGGTTGGTGGGCTCGTCGAGCAGCAGCATGTCGGGGCTGGAGAGCAGCAGCCGGCACAGGGCCACGCGGCGGCGCTCGCCACCGGAGAGGTGGCCGACACGGGCGTCCCAGGGTGGCAGGCGCAGCGCCTCGGCGGCGACTTCCAGCTTGCGCTCGAGGTTGTGGGCATCGGCGGCCTCGATGATGTTCTCCAGGCGCGCCTGCTCGGCGGCCAGGGCATCGAAGTCGGCGTCCGGCTCGGCGTAGGCGGCGTAGACGGCGTCCAGCTTGGTCTGCGCTTCCTTGATCTCACCCAGGGCTTCCTCCACGGTCTCGCGCACGCTCTTCTCGTCGTCGAGCTGCGGCTCCTGGGGCAGATAGCCGATGTTGATGCCGGGCATGGGGCGCGCCTCGCCTTCATGCTCCTTGTCGACGCCGGCCATGATGCGCAGCAGGGTCGACTTGCCGGCACCGTTCAGGCCCAGCACGCCGATCTTGGCGCCCGGGAAGAAGGATAGGGAGATGTCCTTGAGAATCTGCTTCTTGGGCGGAACGACCTTGCCCACCCGATTCATGGTGAAGACGTATTGCGCCATGGAATTCCACTGGAGTTGAGGGGTTCAGTGGCCACGATGATAGTGGTCGGGCAGGGCAAAGGCCAGTGTCGCCGCGATGGGGGCGTTTACTCTTCTTCCTCGTCGAGCATCATCCAGTCGTCTTCGATGGCGCGCTTGAGGCGGCGCTCTTCCAGCAGGGCCTCGACGCGGCGTCGGGCACGCAGGGTATCGGCACGGCTGGAGGCGCGAGGACGCACGTAGTCGTCGTCGTTCACCGCTTCGAGGAAGTCGTCGTCGTCGTGAGTGTCGTTGACAAGGGGTTCATGGCTCATGCGAAATCCTCCCATGGCCCGGTGTCGACCGCGCTGCGATCGACGTGTCGCACAACCGCTTCGCGTCCGAAGCGACGGACCTGAAGCGCCATCGGTGCCCATAAGGTCGGCACCTGACGGCTATATATATCCGGAATGAGCCGAGAGCAAGCTTAATCGCGATTTTTTTCTTCGCGCCTACAGGTCAGGGACAGGTCAGGGAATACCGTGCTCGGCCTTGAGCCGCTCCAACTCTCGCTGCGCCTCGACGCGTTCCGTGACGTCCTTCTGTACGCCGATGTAGTAGGTGAGGTTGTCGTCGGCATCGTAGACGGGGGTGATCGACAGCTCGTTCCAGAACAGGGTGCCGTCCTTGCGGTAGTTGCGCAGCACCTCCCGGCACGGCCGGCCCTCGGCCAGCGCCTTGCGGATGTTGTCCAGTGGCGCCTGGTCGCGGTCGTCATTCTGCAGGAAGCGGCAGTCCTGGTAGAGGATCTCGTCCGCGCTGTAGCCGGTGAGCCGCTCGAAGCCCTTGTTGACGTAGATGAGGATGTTTTCGTCACCTTCCTGTTCGGCGACCACGATGCCGTCCTCGGAGGCGTCGACGATGCGCTCGAGCAGTTCGGGGCTGATCAATGGGGTTCGTTTCATTCCAGGCATTCCTGTCTCGGGCTTGGCGGTTACCGATCGTGACTATTACCGAATGTCACTATGCTACATCATGGCCAGCCGGCGCCAGGTTGACAACGCCGACCGATCCCTACTCGACATCCGGCAGACGCGCTGCGGAGGCGGCGGCTCCCAGTGCCATCACGGCCAGTACCACCAGCAGCCAGTCGGTACCCAGCCACTGGGCCAGCACGCCCGTCATGCCGCCTACCACGAGCATCAGCACGCCGGTGAGGGTGTTGGAAAGCGCGACGTAGAGGGCGCGCTTGTCCTGACCCGCCATGTCGACCAGGTAGGTCTTGCGGCCCAGGCGCACCCCGGCGTGGACGATGACCAGCAGAGCATAAACCAGGGCATAGGGCCATACCTGCGCGGTCCACTCGCCCGGCAGCCAGGCAATACCGGCGCCGAGCAGGCAGCAGGCCGCAGCGCCCAGGCCGGTGTCGCGCAGCACGCTGCGGCTGGAGGCGTCGGAGCGCTTGCCCCACACCGGGCTTGCCACCATGCCGGCGAGGCCCGATACGACGATCAACAGGCCCAGCCCACCAAGCTCGGCGCCGCTCTGCTGCTGGCCGAGCAGTGCCACGTAGGGCAGTGCCAGGGCGCTGGCCAACAGCAGCGCACGTGAGAGATTGAAGTGCAGAAAGTTGCGATCCTCACGCAGCAGGCGCAGTCCCAGTTTGATGCTGCTCCAGGCGTTCTCACCGCCCTCCACGGCACCCGGCACTTCGGCGATGCGTGCTGCGCACAGTGCATTGACGGTCCAGCCCAGGGCGGCGACGCCGAGCAGCGCCGCCAGAGCCAGTTCGCCGGGGCGATCGTCGAACAGCATCAGCACGCCGCCGGCCGCCAGGGTGACGGCCCCGGCCACGCTGCCGCTCCAGCCCAGCAGGTTGCCGCGGCGCTGTTTGGCGATGGTCTTGCCCAGCACGTCCTTGGTAGCGATGGAAGAGAGCCCGCGGGCCAGCGAAAGCGCCACCAGCGTGATCAGCACCAGGCCACCGCCGAGCCCGCCCTGGCCGAACAGCGCGAGCAGGGCGAGTGCCAACGCTGCCACGGCCTGGAGACAGCCGCCGACGACCCAGGCCCACTTGCGCTGCGGCTTGAGACGAATGAAGCCGGCGACGAACAGCTGCGGCAGCAGGGCCCCCGCCTCGCGGATCGGCACCAGCAGGCCGACCATCCACAGCGGGGCGCCGATCACGCCGAGCAGCCAGGGTAGCACCAGGCGGGCGCTGGAGAGTTCGTCGGCCAGCTTGTTGCCCAGCGCGGCGAACAGGTGCAGGAAAAAGTTGCGTGGCTGCTCGTTACAGGCCTCGTCGGCGATGTCCTTGCACATGCGGCTGTCTTCATCGCCCGTCAGCCACTCGTACAGTCGCGACTGGCTGATCTCGCGCTCGCTCATCCCGGCTCCTTGGCTGCTATCATTCCCGTTCCATTGTTGCGACAGAGTTGCCGACATGTCACGCATCCGCATCCATTACTGTACCCAGTGTCAGTGGCTGCTGCGCAGCGCCTGGCTGGCCCAGGAGCTGCTCTCCACCTTCGGTGAGGAGCTGGAGGAGGTCGCGCTGGTGCCCTCCCACGGGGGCTATTTCGAGATCTTCTACGACGACGAGTCGCTGTGGGAGCGCAAGCGCGACGGCGGCTTTCCCGACAGCAAGCAGCTCAAGCAGCGGGTGCGCGACCGGCTCGACCCCGGGCGGGATCTGGGGCATATCGATCGATGAAAACCATGACCAGTGCGGCAATGCCGAATCAGGACCGCCAGGCGATTCTGTTCGGCCTGGGAGCCGTGGCGCTGTGGTCCACGGTGGCCACCGCCTTCAAGGTGGCGCTGGGCTACATGTCGCCGTTGGAGCTGATGTGGCTGGCATCTGCAGTGTCGTGGCTGCTGATGGGTGTGCTGGTGATGCGTCAGGGGCTGCTCGGCCAGGCCTTGCGCCGCGGCTGGCGCACCGCCGCCTGGGCCGGGCTGATGAACCCGGTAGCCTACTATCTGGTGCTGTTCGGCGCCTATGCCCGCCTGCCGGGGCAGGAGGCCATGGCCCTCAACTACACCTGGGCGCTGGCCATGGCCTTTCTCGCCGTGCCGATCCTCGGCCAGCGGCTGACCCGCACCGACGTGGTGGCAGGGTTGATCGCCTATTCCGGGGTGTGGGTGATCGCCACCCGGGGGCAGGTGCTCGACGTGGCCTTTGCCGACCCTATTGGGGTAGGGCTGGCGCTGGCCTCGACGCTGCTATGGGCGCTCTACTGGCTGCTCAACGTGCGCGACGCCCGCCCGCCGCTGGTGGCCCAGTGGCAGAACTTCAGCGTCGGCCTGCCGGTGCTCACGCTGCTGATGCTGCTGGGGCCCGGTTTCAGCTGGCACGGCTGGGCGGCGTTGGGGGCCGGGGTCTATGTCGGCCTGTTCGAGATGGGCATCGCCTTCGTGCTGTGGCAGCTGGCCGTGCATCGGGTGTCGCGCACGGCGCGGGTGTCCAACCTGATCTTCCTGTCGCCGCCGGTCTCGCTGCTGCTGCTCTACCTGGTGGTGGGCGAGCCGATCCTGCTCTCCACCCTGGTCGGTCTGCTGCTCATCCTCGGCGGCCTGGGGCTGCAGCAGTGGCAGAAGGCGCCGGCTCAGTCGTGAGCGAGCTCGGCCAGTTGCACGCCGTTGCTCTCCAGCAGCGGCTCGAGCGCCGGCCAGACGTTGTCGAGTATGATGGGTTGGGCCTCGGCGGTGGGGTGGATGCCGTCGTCCTGCATCAGGCCTTCTTCCAGCGCCACGCCTTCCAGCAGGAACGGCACCAGTGGGGTATCGTAGGTCTCGGCCAGCCGGGTGAAGACGTCGGTGAAGGCGCGACGGTAGGCTTGCCCGTAGTTGGGCGGAATGTCGATGCCGAGCAGCAGCACTTCGGCCCCGGCGGTCTGGCTGGCCTCGATCATGCCGGCCAGGTTGGCCTCCATCTGGGTCGGGGGCAGGCCGCGCAGGCCGTCGTTACCGCCCAGTTCGAGCAGAACGATGTCGGGGTCGTGCTGTCCGAGTAGCTCGGGGAGCCGGCTGGCACCGCCGCCGCTGGTCTCTCCGCTGATGCTGGCATTGACGACCCGGGCGCTGCCGTCGAGCCGCTCCTCGAGCAGGGTGACCCAGCCGGCCTCCTGCTCGAAGCCGTAGGCGGTGCTCAGGCTGTCGCCTACCACCAGCAGTATCGGACGCTCGGCTGCCAGGGCCGGAGCGGTGACCAGGGCCAGGGCGAACAGCGCGCTCCCGGCAAGGCCGGCGCCGCAGGAACGCCAGCGCGCCAGCCAGACGCCTACCAGACCAAAGGGAAAGACTTTCACCATGACCGACTCCTTGACTCGAGATGCTGTTTCGCTTGCCGCCGCTTCCGGGCGTGACGTCAAACCGATTCTACATGCTCGTCAGCTGAGCAAGCAGGTGACGAGCGGCGAGCGGCGGCTCACCATTCTGAGTGGTCTGGAGCTCGAAGTGTTCCCCGGCGAGAGCGTGGCGATCCTCGGCCAGAGTGGCGCAGGCAAGTCGACCCTGCTCGGCCTGCTGGCAGGGCTGGACGAGCCGAGCGGCGGCGAGCTGGAGCTGTTCGGCGAAACGCTCGGCAAGCTCGATGAAGATGGCCGCGCCCGGCTGCGTGCCGGTCGGGTCGGCTTCGTGTTCCAGAATTTCCAGCTGCTGCCGACTCTGACGGCACTGGAGAACGTGCTGCTGCCGCTGGAGCTCTCGCCGCTGCCCGATAGCCAGTCGCGTGCCCGCGACTGGCTGACCCGGGTCGGCCTCGGTGAGCGCCTGGAGCATCTGCCCAAGCAGCTCTCCGGTGGCGAACAGCAGCGGGTCGCGTTGGCCAGGGCCTTCGTCACCGGCGCCGAGCTGGTGTTCGCCGACGAGCCCACCGGCAACCTGGATCAAGCCACCGGGGCGCGCATCATCGATCTGCTGTTCCAGCTCAACCGCGAAGCCGGCACCACCCTGGTGCTGGTGACCCACGACCAGGCGCTGGCGGCGCGCTGCGACCGCAGCCTGCGCCTGGAGGAGGGGCGGCTGATCGAACTCGTGCGCGATGAGGTGAGCGCATGAGCCGAGCCTCTACCCGGGCCGAGGGTGCCAATCTGCTGCGCCTCTCCGCCCGCGGCCTGCTGCGCGATCTGCGCGCCAGCGACGTGCGTGCGCTGTTCGTCGCCCTGGCGCTGGCGGTAGCTGCCTCGACCATGATCGGCTTCTTCCTCGACCGTCTCGACCGTGGCCTGACCCGCCAGGCCGGCCAGTTGCTCGGCGGCGACCTGGTGCTCGAACAGGGCCGCCCCTTCAGCCAGGAGCTGCGCCAGACTCTGGAAGAGGCCGGCATGACGCTGAGCGACCAGGTCGACATGGTGACCATGGTCAGCTTCGGTGATGCCTTCCAGCCGGCCAGCCTCAAGGCCGTGGACAGCGTCTATCCCCACTACGGCGAGGTCTACGTCGACCGCGGCGAGGGCCTCGAGACGGTCAGTCACGGCCCCGCTCCGGGTGAGGCCTGGGTGGCACCGCGCCTGGCGCTGCTGCTGGAGGCGGAGCTGGGCGACCGCATTCAGGTGGGCGAGGGCGAGCTGACGCTGACCGGACTGGTCGAGCGCGAGCCGGATCAGTCCGCCGGCTTCGGCAACTTCAACCCGCGTCTGATGATTCATCTCGACGATCTCGAAGCTACCAACCTGGTACAGCCCGGCGCACGGGTGGAGTTCGAGCTGCTCGCCGCCGGCCCGCCGCAGGCGCTGGACCAGCTGGCACCGCTGCTCGAGCGCCTGCGGCGTGACGGCGTCGAGGTGCGCGACGTGCGCCGCGACCGACCGGGGCTCGGCAACGCCCTGGAGCGTGCCGAGCGCTATCTGAGCCTGGCCGGGCTTGCCGCCGTGCTGCTGGCCGGGGTGGCGGTGGCCATGGCCACGCGACGCTACGTCGAGCGACATCTGGATACTGCGGCGCTGCTGCGTTGCTTCGGCGCCACTCAGCGCGATCTGACCTGGCTGTTCGCCCTACAACTGCTGTGGCTGGCGCTGGCGGCGTCGCTGCTCGGGGCGCTGCTGGGGTTGGTCGGTCAGGCCGCATTGCTGGCGCTGCTCACGGCCTTCCTGCCGTTGACTCTGCCGCCGCCGGGCTGGTTGCCGCTGTGGCTGGGGATGCTGACGGCACTGGCGGTGCTGGTCGGCTTTGCCGGCCCCACGCTGCTGCGCTTGAAGCGGGTCAGTGCGCTCAAGGTGCTGCGCCGCGAACTCGACCCGCTGCCGGCCGCGGCCTGGCTGGTGGTGCTGGTGGCCAGCCTGGTGTTCGGCGGCTTGCTATGGCTTTACTCCGGCGACTTCGGCCTGGCAGCCTCGCTGCTGGTGGGCGGGCTGATCATGCTGGTGGTGCTGTGGGGGCTGGGGGGGCTGTTGCTCGGCCTGGTGCTGCGCGTTGCCGCGCGTCTGCCTCAAGGCGGTGGCAAGGGTGCGGAGCTGAGCCAGGCCCTGCGCCTGGGCGGGCGCCAGCTGGCGCGGCGGCGCTCCGCCAGCCTGGGGCAACTGCTCGCCTTCTCGGTGACCTTCTTCGCCATGGCCATGATCGCCATGGTGCGCGGCGACCTGCTCACCACCTGGCAGGAGCAACTGCCCGAGGATGCGCCCAATTACTTTGCCATCAACATCCAGCCCGCCGAGCGCGAAGCGTTCATCGAGGCGCTGGAGGCCAGTGCCGACGACCGCACCGCGCTCTACCCGATGGTGCGTGGGCGACTCACCGAGATCAACGGTGAGCCGGCCCGGGATGCCGTGCCGGTGGAATCCCGCGGCGACGGCTCGCTGCGCCGCGAGCTCAACCTCACCTGGCAGGCCGAGCTCCCCGAGGGCAACCGGGTGGTAGCCGGCCAGTGGTTCGATGCGCTGGAGCAGGCCCCGCCCAACGGCTGGCTGGGCGAGGTGGATGCCGAGCCGGCGCAGAGCGTGGTGCCGATCTCGCTGGAGGATGGGCTGGCCGAGCGCCTGGGCCTGTCGCTGGGCGACCGCCTGACCTTCACCATCGGCGGCGAGGAGATCGTCGGTGAGGTGGCCAGCCTGCGCAACCTCGATTGGGACAGCTTCCGCCCCAACTTCTTCGTCATTTTCCCGCCCGGAGTGCTGGAGCGTTTCGGCCACAGCTTCATCACCGCCTTCCACCTGGACGGCGGGCAGGGCGATACGCTGCGCCAGCTGGTACAGCGCTTCCCCGGGGTGTCGCTGCTCAACATCGACGCCATCCTGGCCCAGGTGCGTGACGTCGTGGCTCAGGTGACGCGTGCCGTGGAGCTGGTGCTGGCCTTCGTGCTGCTGGCCGGGGTTAGCGTGCTGTATGCCTCCTTGACGGCGAGTCGTCCGGCACGTGCTCACGAGAGCGGCCTGCTGCGGGTGTTCGGCGCCGGCCAGAGCCTGATTTCCCGCGTGCAGGGCGCCGAGTTCGCCATCCTCGGCCTGGCCAGCGGCCTGATGGGCGCGCTGTTGGCCGAGCTGGCCACCGCCGGCATCTATATCGCCTGGTTCGACCTGGCGCCACGCCTTCACCCATGGCTTTGGGTCGTGCTGCCCCTGGGTGGCGCGGTGTTGATCGGTGCCATCGGTCATGTCCTGTCGCGGGGCCTGCGCAAGCAGGCCCCGGCGGCGAGCCTGGGGCTGCTGGGAGAGGCCTGATTCGTCCACCGCGACGTTGAAACGCCCGCCGGCGATGTTGCAGCGCTGCACTGCATGAATGCGGTTACACTATGTAATCGCGAATGTGGTGCGGCGTGCCTTGCCACCTTCCTATCCGACCGATGCAGAGCACAGGAGGTGGCATCGATGAAGATTTACCGACCCCGATCAATCAACCTGAAGCAGACCCTTGCCTGCATCGTTCTCGTTGGCGTCCATGGTGCCGCGATGGCGGGCGCAGAGCGCTTCGAAGCCGACCTGCGGGCGCTGTTCAGCGAGGGTGGAACGCTTTCCATCGGCGACGTCTCGAGCGCCATGCTGCGCTCACGGCTCACCGCCGAAGATATCGTCTTCGAGGCCGACGAGGGCGAGCGCCTGCTGATCGATCGTTACATCGTCAGCGGCGATTACGACGCCCCTGCCGAAGTCACGCTCGAAGGCCTGCGCATCGAGGACAGTCTCACCGAGCTGACCCTGATGAGCGTCGAGCGCATCGTGCTCGGCGAGCCGTCGCAGGCGGTATTCCCGCTGCATGATGATGCGCTGACGCCCGAGCAGGTGCGCCTGGGTAGCCTTGCCATCGACGGCATCGTGATCGAGCTGGCCTCGGAGCTTGCCGAGGAGATCTTCTTCGATACACCGTTCAGCAGCGGCCATGGCCGCATGACCATCGACAAGCTGCGCGGCGAGTCGCTCTCCCACGAGGCGATCGGCATGCTGGAGATTTCCGGAATGGCCGGCGTTTTCGATGAACTGGACGAGCTCGGTTCCGGGTCGTTCACGCTGCGTTCGCTGCGCCTGGAGGGGCTGACCGGCATCGATAAAGAGGGCGAGGAGAAGCTGGCCTCGCTGGTGCTGCGTGACCTGGCCGTGGAGTCTCCCGAGCTGGTCGCTCGTCTGGCCCTGATCGATCTCGACGGCAACTTCGACGACGGCAAGGGGGGAGTGCGTCTCGAGGGGTTGCACATGGACCTGGCGCGCATGATCGAGCTCGCTCCCGAGGATGAGCGCACCCAACTGCGCATGGTCAGCAACGTACTGACCGGCGGCAGCGGCGAGCTGCGCCTCGATGCCGCCCTGCTCGGCAGCTGGCAGGAGAAGGACGAGCACAGCGTGCTGATCAGCGACAGCCAGATCGACATCCACGATGCCTTGAGCCTGCTGCTAGACATCAATTTGCCGCTGCTGCTGCCGCACGATGTGACTCCCAGCGATGCCTTCGGCAACATGGATTGGCTCGAGGACGCCACCCTGCTGGGCGGCGACATTCACTTGAGCCTGGCCAACCAAGGGCTGTTCTCGCGCCTGGCCACGCTGGGAGCGGCGATGGAGGGGGTGACGGAGGCGCTGTACGTCGAGCAGGCGCGCACCCAGGCCCAGGGCTTCGGCATGATGTTCGGCCCCGAGATCCAGGCCGTCCTGGTGGGATTGGTCGACCTGCTGGAAGGCAGTGCGCAGCACCTCGACGTACGTGTGACGCTGCCGGCGCAAAGCAACGTGACCACCTACATGAGCGACCCGCTGGGGGTGCCGGGGAAGCTCAGCGTCAAGGTCGAGACCCGCTAAAGGGTGATCGCTGCGCCAGGAACCGTGCGCCTTACGCCGCATCTCGCTCGTCGATTTGTTTAGCGTTCCCTTGCTGCAGCTAAACGCAGCATGAGTATTTCTGCACCCGCCCATGATGGCCTTTCAAGTGAAAGCCGCCATGGGCTGGGGTATCATGGCGCATCCCGATTCTCCCCGTATGCGAGGTTTCCCGCCGATGTTCAGCCGTGACATGACGATTGCCGGTTTCGATGATGCCCTGTTCGATGCGATGCAGAAGGAAGTCGCTCGCCAGGAAGCGCACATCGAGCTGATCGCCTCCGAGAACTACGCCAGCCCGCGCGTTCTCGAAGCCCAGGGCAGCCAGCTGACCAACAAGTACGCGGAAGGCTACCCCGGCAAGCGCTACTACGGCGGCTGCGAGTATGTCGACATCGTCGAGCAACTGGCCATCGACTACGCCAAGCAGCTGTTCGCTGCCAGCTACGCCAACGTTCAGCCTCACTCCGGCTCCCAGGCCAACAGCGCCGTGTTCCAGGCGCTGGTCAAGCCGGGCGACACCGTGCTGGGCATGAGCCTCGATGCCGGCGGTCACCTGACCCACGGCGCCAAGCCGAACTTCTCTGGCAAGCACTACAATGCCGTGCAGTACGGTATCGACGGCAACGGACGCATCGATTACGAGGAAGTGGCGCGGCTGGCTCGCGAGCATCAGCCCAAGATGATCATTGCCGGCTTCTCCGCCTACTCCCAGATCATCGACTGGGCCAGGTTCCGCGAGATTGCCGATGAAGTAGGTGCCTACCTGCTGGTCGACATGGCCCACATCGCCGGCCTGGTGGCTGCCGGGGTCTATCCGAGCCCGCTGCCCCACGCTCACGTGGTGACCACCACCACTCACAAGACCCTGCGCGGCCCGCGCGGTGGCCTGATCCTTTCCGCCGAAGGCAACGAAGAGATCGAGAAGAAGCTGCAGTCCGCCGTGTTCCCCGGCGGCCAGGGCGGCCCGCTGGAGCACGTTATCGCCGCCAAGGCGGTGTGCTTCAAGGAGGCCATGGAGCCCGGCTTCAAGAGCTACCAGCAGCAGGTGGTCAAGAACGCCCAGACCATGGCCGGCGTGTTCATCGAGCGCGGCTACGACATCGTTTCCGGCGGCACCGAGGATCACCTGTTCCTGCTCTCGCTGATCAAGCAGGGCCTGACCGGCAAGGACGCGGATGCCGCCCTGGGCCGCGCCCACATCACCGTCAACAAGAACGCCGTACCCGGCGATCCGCAGAGCCCGTTCGTCACTTCCGGCCTGCGCATCGGCACCCCGGCCGTGACCACCCGCGGTTTCGGTGAAGGCGAGTGCCGCGAGCTGGCCGGCTGGATCTGTGACATCCTCGACGTCATGGCCAAGGGCGAGGATACCGCCGCCATCGAAGCCGAGGTGAAGGACAAGGTCGAGGCCGTCTGCGCGCGCTTCCCGGTCTATCGCTGAGCCGCGACGCCTGAAAACCGACGCCCCGCACCGTGCAGACGGTGCGGGGCGTTGGCTTTCAGAGCTGTGCTGCCGACTTAGTCGACGATCAGTTTGCCGACAAGGCCATCGAAGTCGGTGACCACGCCTTCCAGCAGTACCAGATTGGAATGACTGCCTGCCTCGGCATCGGCAACGCTGGTGGCCACGGCAATGGTGGTATCAGTGCCGTCACTGGTGACCTGAACCCAGTCGGCAAGGTCATGATTCTGAGAATTGAAGCCAAAATCGCTCAGCAGCTCCGCGATATCCAATTTGTTACTGCCATTGGACCAGTCGAGGATTTTGTCAAAGTGCTCGTCAGTAGTGCCTGCCATGTCGCCGGCGAGCCATTTGAAGGTGTCGTTCCCGTCACCCCCGGAAAGGATGTCGGCGCCGGCCCCCCCGATAAGCACATCGTTACCTGCACCCCCGAAGAGCTGATCGTCTCCTTCGCCACCGTATAGGGTGTCGTTGCCTCGTCCGCCAAAGAGCGAATCATCTCCACTGGTGCCAAATAGGAAGAGGTCGTCCTCCACCAGTAAGTTGAGCATATCACCGCCTCGAAAACCGAAAATGATATCGTCGCCCGTTCTGGGGTCCTCCTCGGTACCGTTTCCGCCGAGGTTGGTGCCGGTTACCTCGTCACCATTGTTTCCAGGTGGAGCGGTATGAAAAGTAAAGGCCTCGTAGAATTCGTTCCCCGCACTATCGGTTACCTTGAGGGTTAGGTCGAAACTGCCATCATCCTCCTGGATTTCCTTACCTTCTTGAAGCTTGAGAACGTTGCCATCTACGATCATGAATCGATCAGTGGGATCAGCAACGATCTCGAAGACGTGCGTGTCGCCCTCGTCCGTGTCTGCCGCAGACAGGGTGCCGATAACGGTACCAGAGCCGGTGGTAGTATTGGCAGGGACGTCATGAGAGCCGGAGGTGGTTCCTTGCACGGCACTAGCCAAATCAGGGCTGATTGAGAGGCGAATATCGGTTGGCGCTTGATTCTCGACCTCGCCGCCAGGGACGGAATAGCTATCGAAGAACCAGCGCTCTTGAGTGGCCTTTCCCTTGGTCCACTCGAAGGAGGATTTCTCACCGCTGAACAGCGCTGTCAGCTCGAAGCTGCCGCCGTTATCGAAGGTCAGGTAGGGCGCACCATCGATGCTGTTCTGGTTGAGTTCTACCGTGTAATGGCCCAGCAGAAAGGCTTCGAGCATGTCTTCATCGAGCTGGGTTTCGAGCCAGGCCGTGACGTCTGGGTCACCGAGCATGCTACTGAGCCACGCCGTGTACTCCTTGGAAAAGACGTTCTGGCTCTCCGGACTGCCACCGAGGTATTGGGTGAAGGATGTCATCGTACGAATCCTCAATGCCTGATTATGGTTATCATTGGAACAGGCATACCCGAGCCGGGCATTCCGCCTGCATCCCCGCCTTGTGTTGCATACTTTTCAAGGCGCCCGGTTCAGGCGGCCCGGCTGTCTCAGGAGGTGAGACCCGTGGCTTTCCGTCCCTGCATCGCTACAGGTTTGGCGGTACTGATGGCGCTAAGCACAGCGTCTGGCAGGAGTAGTCCCTGCGGACAACAGGCCTAAACTTAATTGTTGTCAAAAAGTAACGTTCTGCAATTATTTTTTGTTATTTAGTCCTGAGACGTGAAAGCCTACAGGTATGAGGCGGGCCGGATATGGTAGCCAATTTTCTAAGTGCATGATCCCAATGGGTAGACTGCGTGCTACCGTATTTGAACGAGCTGTGTCGTTTCGTAAGCGTGTTCCGCGCCAACGCCAGACCTGCAGGTGACCCTCGATGGGCAGGAAACAGGATGCCTCGGAGCTTGAGCATGCGCTGCATGCCTGCCGGGCTGCCTTCGTTTCGGTGGGGCTGTTCAGCTTGTTCATCAACCTGCTGATGCTGGTGCCGGCCATCTACATGCTGCAGGTCTACGATCGCGTGCTCGTCACGATGAGCGGCGAGACACTGCTGATGCTTACCGTAGTCGTCGTTTTCCTGTTTCTCGTCATGAGCCTGCTCGAACTGGTGCGTTATCGCATCCTGGTACGCATGGGCAACCGCTTCGATCTAGGGCTCAGCGGCAGACTCTTCCAGGCCATGTTCGGCGGTGGCCTGCTCACGGGCAGTCGGCAATCCGCCCAGCCGCTCACCGATCTCTCCACGCTGCGGCAGTTCCTCTCCGGCAACGGGCTGCTGGTCTTCTTCGATGCTCCTTGGGTACCGATCTACCTGGCGGTGCTCTTTCTCTTTCATCCCTGGCTCGGGCTGTTTGCTACTGGCGCCGGCATGTTGCTGGTAGTGCTTACCCTGATCGGCGAGAAGATCACCCAGCCGCTGCTGAGCGATGCTGCAGCCGAGCAGATCAGAGCCAACGAACTGGTGGAAGCCAATCTGCGCAACGCCGAGGCGTTCCATGCCATGGGCATGCAGGCGGGAGTTCGGGCACGCTGGTTGCAGCGGCACCGGTACTATCTGACCGGGCAGTCGTTGGCCTGTGACCGGGGTGAGGCGCTGGCCAGCAGTGCACGCGTGCTGCGATTGCTGGCGCAATCCTTGATTCTGGGGCTCGGCGCCTGGCTGGTGCTCAGGGCGGAGCTGACGGCGGGCATGATGATCGCCGGCTCCATCGTCATGGGGCGGGCGCTGGCGCCCATCGACCGCATGATCGGTAGCTGGCGGGGCTTCGTCTCCGCCCGTGGGGCCTATCGCCGCCTCGAAGAGCTGCTGCAGCGGGTGCCGCGAGAGCCTGAGCGCATGGCCCTGCCTCGGCCCAGGGGAGAGCTTCGCCTCGAAAGCGTTTCGGCATGCGTACCGGGTGGGCGACAGCCGGTGCTTCACAGCGTGAGCTTCGAACTCGCCGCCGGTGAGCATCTTGGCATCATAGGCCCCAGTGCTGCCGGCAAATCCTCGCTGATCAGAGTCATGCTGGGTATCTGGCCGGTGTCGAGCGGTACGGTGCGTCTCGATGGCGCCGACATCGCCTCTTGGCAACGTGACTTGCTGGGGCCTTGCATCGGCTACCTGCCTCAGGACGTCGAGCTCTTCGATGGCACTGTGGCCGAGAACATTGCGCGTTTCGGCGAGATCGACTCGCAGCGGGTCGTGGCGGCGGCCCGCAAGGCAGGGGTGCATGAGATGATCCTGTCCCTTGTCGAAGGCTACGACACCGTCATCGCTTCCGGCAGCGGTCTTTCCGGTGGGCAGCGTCAGCGCATTGCCCTGGCACGAGCCCTGTATGGCGATCCCGTAGTGGTGATGCTGGACGAGCCGAACGCCAATCTCGATGACCGCGGCGAGCAGGCCCTGAGCGAGGCCATGCAGACGCTGAAACGGGAAGGCGTGACGCTTTGTGTCATCAGCCATCGAATCAGCGTACTGAAGGACATGGATCGGCTCCTGCTGCTGCGCGACGGAGAAGTGCAGCGCTTCGGTCTGCGTGAGGAGGTCATGGCCGGCCTGGCCATCAAGCCGGTACCCGCGGCCACGGCGGAGGCGCGTTCGTTCGCCTCAAGGGCGATGGGAACGCCTGTGGGAGGCGGCAATGAACATTGCGCATGAACCCACGGAGCCGCGTAGGCAAAGTGGCGACGAGGCACTGTCGGAGCTGGCGTCGTGTGAGGTGCCTCTGGATGAGCGTCGCTACCACGGCTTCGGTCTGCTGGTGCTGCTGCTGGGCCTGGGCGGCTTCGTTGGCTGGGCGTCCTTCGCTGAGCTCGCCGTGTCGGTGGTCGCGCCCGGTCACGTGGCGGTCGAGTCCTTCCGGCGTTCGGTCCAGCATCTGGAGGGGGGGATCGTGAGGGAGATTCTGGTGGCGGATGGCGATCTGGTCGTGGCCGGTCAGCCTCTGGTCGTGATCGATGACATCCAGGCCCGCAGCCAGCTTCAGATCCTGCGCTCCCACTACCTTGCCTACCGGGCCACTGAGCTGCGGCTCCTGGCCGAGCAGCAGGGAAGCGAGGTATTGACCATACCCGAGGAACTCGTGCAAGCCGACTTGCCGCGAGCTCAGGAGGTGATGGCCTTGCAGCAGGCGCTGTTCGTGGCCAGACGCCAGTCCCACCTGGGTTCGCTGCAGGCACTGGATGAGCAGGTGATACAGATGCGCCGTCAGATCGAGGGTTTGGAGGAACTGGTGCGCCTGGGCGAGCGTCATCTCGCCTCGCTGCGTGCCGAGGAGCGTGATCTGCGGGGTCTGTTCGAGAGGGGGTTGGTCAATAACCTCAGACTGAGGGAGGTCGAGCGCGATCTTTTGCTGATCGAGGGGGAAGTGGCCGCCCGTCGCGCCGAGATCGGTCGCCTCGGTTCGCTGCTGAGCGAGAACCGCCTGCAGCGTGAGATTCGCGTCCAGGAGTTCCACAAGGACATCGCAGAGCAGCTGCGGGACGCCCAGGCGCGCGTGGCAGAGGCCGAAGAGCGCATGATCTCGCTGTCGGACCAGCTCCTGCGTACCGTGATCAGGGCGCCGGTGGAAGGCACCGTGGTGGATCGTCGTGTGCATTCGATCGGCGACGTGGTGCGCCCTGGGGAGTCGCTACTGGATCTGGTGCCGGTGGGAGATGGCTTTCTCGTCGAGGCGCGTGTGCCGGGGCGGGACATCGACCGGCTCTATACCGGTCAGGCGGCCGAGATACGCTTTTCCGCCTTCAATCAGCGGCGCACCCACACCAGCCTGGCCCAGATCGTCTACGTCAGTGCGGACAGCCAGCACGATGAGGTGACCGGAGCCAGGTACTATCGCGTGCGCCTGCGGGTGTCGGATAGCGAACGGCAGGCCCTCGATGGGCACATGCAGCTGTTGGCGGGCATGCCGGCGGAGGTCATGATCCATACGGGCGAGCGCACCTTCGCCAGCTATCTGCTCAAGCCTCTCGCCGACGTGTTCGCTAGAGCGGCACGGGAGGAGTGAGCCTGCGGGCTCGGCCATCGTCAGGCCAGGAAAGCATCGTCGTTGAGCTGAAAGTCGTTGTACCAGATCTCCCTGGCTTCCTGGTTGCGCGCGAAGAGAAAGAACATGCTGTCGGTGGAGGCACCTACCGCATGCACCGGGGTCTGGGGGTCGCTCATGTTCTCTCCGTCGCGGCTGCTGGTCATGATCTTCGTTCCAGGACTCGAGGCATCGAAGCTCAGTTCCGCGGCCGAGGAAACCTTGAAATGGATGTCGCCATAGGGCCGGTTGGTATTCTCCTGATAGAAAACGTAGATCTGCTCGTTGTCCTCGTCGTAGACCAGTGTCGGACGGCTGCCGTTCTGGGAGGCGGAATGTACCAACACCGGCGCTTCCCATTCGCCCGGCATGCCCTTGATGGCCCAGATGGCGTTCTTGTCGTCCTTGACGGTCATGATGATGCTGCTGCCATCCCACAGCACGGCAAGGTGGTTGTCCAGCACGACAGCACCGGTAATCGTCTCGATCACCCAGCCGGAGGCATAGCCGGTGGGAGAGCTGGGTGTGGCCTGGTAGGCGAATTTCCACAGGCCCGTGGCATCGTCGCCATAGACGAGACCGACATGGTCGATTCCGTTGAGCGTGAAGGCGACGAAGTCGACCTTGTTGTCGCCGTTGCTGCCGGAGATGGTGCTGGGGCCGCTGTCGATGGTCACCGTAGCCCAGGTGGCAAGGCTGGAAGAGGTGGGGTAGGCCAGCTTGAGGCCTGCCGAACCGCCTGAAGCCGAAGGGCCTATCATGGCCACCACCGGTATGCCGTTCTGATCCAGGCCGAGCGCCATTTCAGTGTTCTGTTCCCACTCGGCCCCCGCCAGCTTGCCGCCCGAGCCCGCCAACTGCACGTTCTTCTCGATGGCGAACGTCTGCTGCTGCTGGTCGTAGCTCATTTGATAGAGCCTGGGTTTCGTCTCAGTGGGGCCGAAGTTGAGCACGTAGAGCGTGTCGCTCGCGTCGTGCCAGGCGATGTCGGCGCGACGACCGCTGGTGAGCAGGGTCGGGCTGGCGCTGCTCCAGCCGCCCTGCGTGCCGGGCTCGGGCAGGGTACCGTCGAAACGGTAAACGTGCCAGCCGCTCTGCTCGGGCAGCACGGCCCACCATTTGCCGTCATGGAAGAAGCTCTTGTTAGCGTTGTTGTGTTCGAAGTTGCGGCGATCGCTGGTGTTGAAGGCCGTTGCGATATAGCTCGTCTCCAGCGGCAGAGGTGGCGGCACGTTGTGGGTGACGGAGACGATGACCGTAGCGGCTGCGCTCTGCAGGCTGCCGTCGGAAGCGCGGTAGGTGAAGCTGTCGCTGCCGATGAAGCCCGCGTTCGGTGAGTAGGTCATGGTGCCTGTCGGGTTGAGCGTGACGGTACCGTTGGTGGGCAGGGTGAAGCTGGCCACCGTCAGCGGGTCGCCGTCCGGGTCGCTGTCGTTGGCCAGCACGGCGATCTCCACGGCCGCACCCTTGATGGTCGTAGCGCTGTCGTCGTTGGCCACGGGCGGGCGGTTCACCGGCGGCTCTCCGCCGTCGAGGCGGTACTCGACGATCAGCTTGGGCGGTACGCCGCCCTCTGCCGAGGCGAAATCCCAGCCGTCGGGACCCAATGGCAGGAAAGCCCAGCCGTAGTTGGGCTGGCCGTCGGCCCAGGCTTGCAGGCTCGCCGTCACGTCCAGGCGGGTGGTGCCCACCGGCACGAAGCCGGTGACGAGGTCGTACTGCAGCGCGGCCTCCTGCCCGTCGGCCTGAATGCCGTTGCCCAGACTGTTCCAGGTATCGCTGTCGTTCCAGGGCATCACCATGCGATGCAGGCGGGCGCCGTCGCCCTTGCCGGTCGTGTTGAGCTCCAGGGTGGCCGAGAGGATGGTGGCGCCGAGCGGGATCTGCCCGGCTTCGCTGCCGAAGATGTGTTCGAAGCGCAGCAGCGTCTGCACCTCACCTTTCTTGTCCACGCTGTCGACGGTGAGCGACTTCGAGGTCGCTCGGCTGGTGTCGGGCGAGATCTGATGCAGATAGGTGTCCACCACCCCGGCATATCCACCCACGCCGTGCTGGAAGTGAAGGCTGCCGGTAGCGGGCGGTGGCGGCTCGGCTGCGCTGACGGCGACATGAACCGTGGCGGGCTCGCTGGCCAAGGCGCCGTCCCAGGCGCTGTAGGTGAAGATGTCGTCACCGACGAAGCCGGGCACTGGGGCATAGATCAACGTCCCGTTCGGGTTGAGCGTGACGCTGCCGTTTGCCGGCTGGGTGAAGTCGGCCACCGTCAGCGGATCGCCGTCCGGATCGCTGTCGTTGGCCAGCACGGCGATCTCCACGGCCACGCCTGCGGTGGTCGTGGCAATGTCGTCGTTGGCCACGGGCGGGCGGTTCACCGGCGGCTCACTGCCGCCATCGAAGCGGTACTCGACGATCAGCTTGGGCGGTACGCCGCCCTCTGCCGAGGCGAAATCCCAGCCGTCGGGACCCAATGGCAGGAAAGCCCAGCCGTAGTTGGGCTGGCCGTCGGCCCAGGCCTGCAGGCTGGCTGTCACATCCAGTTGGGTGATGCCGACCGGCACGAAGCCGGTGACGAGGTCGTACTGCAGCGCGGCCTCCTGCCCGTCGGCCTGAATGCCGCTGCCCAGACTGTTCCAGGTATCGCTGTCGCTCCAGGGCATCACCATGCGATGCAGGCGGGCGCCGTCGCCCTTGCCGGTCGTGTTGAGCTCCAGGGTGGCCGAGAGGATGGTGGCGCCGAGCGGGATCTGCCCGGCTTCGCTGCCGAAGATGTGTTCGAAGCGCAGCAGTGCATGGACTTCGCCGCGTTTGTCCACGCTGTCGACGACGAGGGTCTTCGACGTTGCTCGACCGGTATCGGGAAACGATTCGTGCAGATAGGTGTCGACGACGCCGGCATAGCCATCGAGACCGTGCTGGAACTGCACGACATTCGATGCATTCGGATCGCCGAACGCCTCTGGACCGGATAGCACTTCTTGCGCTTCCGGGTTTGCCGAACTGGTCATCACAGCTTCTCCCCTGAAGCAATGCATGAGCCCCGCTCCAAAAGCGTAGAGAGCCCGACGCAAAGGTGACCACCTCAAAGATCCGATGCGGCGATGCCTAGAAAACCCATCTGTGCTCAGCGCCTGCATTGCCCGAGGTCAAGTGGAAGGCCGCGCATGGAACCTGACCGAGGCCGGTATTTCGGTTCAGCCGTCGGGCTCGCCTTCCGTTATGCTGAAAGCAACGAGGAAACCTGGCGGACCATGAGCTTATGTCGACGTTGACGTTTCAAGGGGCAGTCGGTGAAGTCACCGGCTCCCGTTATCTCATCGAGGTGGAGGGGGCGGATCGGTCCTATCGGGTACTGCTGGAGTGCGGCTTGCACCAGGGGGGGAAGGGAGCCGATGAAGCCAACGCCAGACCTTTCGGCACCTTGGCCAAGCAGCTCGATGCGGTGGTCATCTCCCATGGCCACCTGGATCATGCAGGACTATTGCCCAAACTGGTGCGGGAGGGCTACAGCGGCCCGATTCACTGCACTCGCGGTACGCGGGATCTGCTCGAGATCATGCTTGAAGACGCGGCCTTCATTCAGGCCAAGGACGTCGAATGGGAGAACAAGTGGCGCAAGCGCCACGACAAGCCCTTGATCGAGCCCCTGTACGAGCTGGCGGACGTGGAGCGCACGCTGAGGCTGTGCAAGTCCCATGGCTACGGCCAGCCCGTCAATCTTCCCGGGGGAGTGACACTGGTATTCCGCGATGCCGGCCATATCCTCGGTTCGGGAATCGTCGAGCTGGCGGTGCCATCCGGCGGGCAGACGAAGCGAATCGTCTTTTCCGGCGACCTGGGCAACCCGAGCTCGGTACTGATGAAGGAGCCGGAAAAGCTCTTTGAAGCCGACGTGGTGCTGATGGAGAGCACCTACGGCGACCGTGACCATCGGCCCCTGGACGAGACCCTCGAGGAGTTTGCCCAGGTACTGGCGGAAGCCCACGCCAGCGGCGGCAACGTGCTGATTCCCGCCTTCGCCGTGGGGCGCACCCAGGAGATTCTCTACCACCTGAGCGTGCTCTATCACGAGGGGCGACTATCTCAGCAAATGGTCTTTCTCGACAGCCCCATGGCGATCAAGGTCACCGAGCTCTATCACCGTGCTCGCAAGAGCCTGGACGCCGAAGACCTGAAAGTGCTCAACATTGCCGCCAGCGGCGATACCGGCCGCTACCTGCCGATACTGCGCATGACGCGCACGGTGGAAGAGTCCATGGCGATCAATCGCATCCACGGCGGGGCGATCATCATTGCCGGGGCGGGCATGTGCACCGGTGGACGTATCGTCCACCACTTCCGCTACAACCTCGAGAAACCCAACACCCGCCTGGTGATCGTCGGCTTCCAGGCGGCCGGCACGCTGGGCCGTCAGCTCGTCGACGGCGCCGAGAAGGTGCGGGTGCTGGGGCAGGAGCTGGCGGTGAAAGCGAAGGTGCACACCATTGGTGGCTTCTCCGCCCATGCCGGGCAGAGCCAGCTGATCGGTTGGGCCGGTGCCTTCCGCGACAAGCCGCGCTTCTACCTGGTTCACGGCGAGCCGGAAACCCAGCAGGTGCTCAAGGGGGCGCTGGCCGAGAGCGGAATCGAAGCGGAAATCCCGGTCTACGGCGATCGTATCCAGCTCTAGGGAAGCGCTGAACAAATCGACGAGCGAGATGGAGCACAAGGCGCACGGAGCACAGGAACCGGAGCATATGGGGTATATGTGAGGATTCCGAGCACCGCGCAACGCAGCGATTCGCTCGCGCAGGCATTTGTGCAGTGTTTCCCTAAGCCTGTCTCTCCGCTGCACTCACTGCAACGCTCCGCGGGCCGCTTCTTGCGGCCTTTTTTACGCCCAGCGGTACATGCTCCTGCTGTGACGGGCTGCGACAACTTGATGCAGGTCAATGTTCGACAGGGTTTCTTCTCTGCACTGGGATTCTGAGCTATTCTTAGTGTTGAGTTTTGTTATTAGCATAGATCATTATGTTATTTGTCCATCTCGAGCTTCTGATCTCCAACCTCAAGGTGAAACCATGAAGAGCAACGTAGGCGGTATCGACAAAATTCTGCGGATCGTGGTCGGAGCGGTATTGATCGGCCTGACCATCACCGGCGTGATTGGCGTCTGGGGCTGGATCGGTGTGCTGCCGCTGGCTACTGGGTTGATCAATTTTTGTCCGGCTTATCAGCTACTTGGCATCAATACCTGCAAGCTACCCAAGAAATAAGCCTTTAGACGCTTGCAGCCACACCGACGGAGGTCCATGACCATGTCCCAGCCGATCGTGACCCACTTCTTCGACGAGCCCACCAACACCTTCAGCTACGTGGTACGGGATCCGGGCAGCAGGGCCTGTGCCATCATCGATTCCGTGCTCGACTTCGACTACGCCGCGGGACGCACCGATACCCGCTTGGCGGACGATATCATTGCGTTCATCCGACGCGAAGGGCTCTCCGTCGAGTGGATCCTCGAGACCCACGTGCATGCCGACCACCTTTCTGCCGCTCCCTACCTGCACGAGCAGCTGGGCGGCAGGACCGGCATCGGCGCCAGGATCACCGTGGTGCAGGAGGTCTTCGGCAAGGCCTTCAATGCGGGCACCGAGTTCGCCCGCGACGGCAGTCAGTTCGACCGCCTCTTCGAGGAAGGCGATACCTTCGCCATCGGCACTATGGAAGGACGGGTGCTACATACGCCGGGGCATACGCCGGCCTGCCTGACCTATGTGATCGGCGATGCGGCCTTCGTCGGCGATACCCTGTTCATGCCCGACTATGGCACCGCGCGGTGCGACTTCCCTGGCGGCGATGCGCGTACGCTCTATCGCTCCATCCAGAAAGTGCTGGCGCTGCCGGGCGAAACCCGACTCTTCCTTTGCCATGATTACAAGGCACCGGAGCGCGAGGAGTATCAGCACGAGACCAGCGTGGCCGAACAGCGCGCGCACAACGTGCATGTTCACGACGGCATCAGCGAGGAGGAGTTCGTCCACATGCGTACCGAGCGCGACGCCACCCTCGACATGCCTCGGCTGATCCTGCCTTCGGTACAGGTCAACATGCGTGCCGGCCACATGCCACCGCCGGAAGACAACGGTCAGGTCTATCTCAAGGTGCCGATCAACCGGTTCTGAGGCGCGCCGCGTGAGCCCCAAACGCTATTTCCCCATTCTCCAGTGGCTGCCCGGCTACAGCCGGGTCACCCTGGGCAGCGACCTGCTGGCGGCGGTGATCGTCACCGTCATGCTGATTCCGCAATCGTTGGCCTACGCTCTGCTGGCCGGGCTGCCGCCCGAGGTGGGGCTCTATGCCAGCATCGCACCGCTGGTGATCTACGCCATCTTCGGCACCAGTCGCACCTTGGCGGTGGGTCCCGTTGCGGTAGTGTCGCTGATGACGGCGGCCGCGGTGGGGCAGGTGGCTCCCCAGGGCACGCCGGAATATCTCGGCGCGGCGCTGGTGCTGGCGCTGTTGTCGGGACTCATACTGACCCTGATGGGGGTGGCGCGGCTGGGTTTTCTGGCCAACTTCCTGAGCCATCCGGTGATCTCGGGGTTCATCACTGCCTCAGGACTGATCATTGCCGCCAGTCAGCTCAGGCACGTGCTGGGCATAGACGCCACCGGACACAACCTGTTCGAGTTGCTGGGCAGTCTGGCCCTTGGTCTGGGTGGGGTGCATCTGGCGACCATGGGCATCGGGCTCGGCGTGCTGGCGTTCCTGTATGCCACCAGGCGTTGGCTCAAGCCGGCCCTGGAGCGCGCAGGCGTGCCGCCGCGACCGGCGGAGATGCTGACCAAGGCCGCGCCGATCCTCGCCGTGGCCGTGACCACCCTGGCGACCTGGTGGCTGGGGTTGGATGCCAAGGGCGTGGCCGTGGTGGGCACGGTACCTGCGGGGCTACCGCCGCTGACCCTGCCAGGCTTCGATAGCGGCCTGTGGAGCCAGCTGTTCGTGGCGGCGCTGCTGATCAGCATCATCGGCTTCGTGGAGTCGGTCTCGGTCGGCCAGACCCTGGCCGCCAAGCGACGACAGCGTATCGATCCCGATCAGGAACTGGTGGGTCTGGGCACCTCGAATATCGCCGCTTCCTTTACCGGCGGCATGCCGGTCACCGGTGGCTTCGCCCGCTCGGTGGTGAATTTCGATGCCGGCGCCCAGACGCCGGCGGCAGGTGCCTTCACGGCAGTCGGCATTGCCGGGGCGGCGCTGCTGTTGACCCCGCTGATCGCCTATCTGCCCGTGGCGACCCTGGCGGCCACCATCATCGTGGCGGTGCTGTCGCTGGTGGATATCTCCGCCATTCGCAGGACCTGGGAGTACTCCCGCTGCGACGCCATGGCCATGTTCGTCACCATCGGCGTGACGCTCGCCGTCGGGGTGGAGACGGGCATCCTGGCCGGCGTGGGATTGTCATTGGCCCTGCACCTTTACAACACCAGCCGCCCGCACAGTGCCGTGGTGGGCCGCGTTCCGGGTACCGAGCACTTCCGCAACGTGGAGCGGCATCAGGTCGAGACCGATCCGGCGCTGGCCATCCTGCGCGTCGACGAGAGCCTTTATTTCGCCAATTCGCGCTACCTCGAAGATACCGTCATGGCACTGGCGGCGCGCCAGCCCGGGCTGCGGCATATCGTGCTGGCCTGTCAGGCAGTGAACGTCATCGACGCCTCGGCGCTGGAAAGTCTCGAGGTGATCAATGCCCGCCTGCGCGATGCCCAGGTCAAGCTGCACCTGGCGGAGGTAAAGGGGCCGGTGATGGATCGGCTGCAGCACACCCGCTTCTGCCGCGAGCTGACCGGAAAGGTATTTCTGAGCACTTTTGACGCCTGGCGCTCGCTGCGTGGCGACGCTCCGCAACGGGGGCATACCTGTGGTGCTAGCGGCCCGGTGAGTGCCGGGCCTTCGGGCTGTTGATGAACGACTGACAAACGAAGGAGGTGAACGTGGACTGGACGGCAAGCCTGCAAGGGCTGGCAGGTGGAATATTGATCGGCCTCTCGGCCGTATGGCTAATGGCAACGCTGGGCCGCATCGCCGGCATCAGCGGCATCGTCGGTAGCCTGGTAACGGCGCTGCCGAAGGGAGACAGCGCCTGGCGCGTGGCCTTCGTGCTGGGCCTGATCAGCGGCCCGCTGCTGCTCATGCTGCTGGGCGGCGGGCTGGGCAACGTGGCCGGCGCTCCCGGAGAGGTGGTCGGATCACCCGCCGGCGGGGTGGGACTGATGCTGGTGGCGGGGCTACTGGTGGGCGTGGGCACCGGTCTCGGCAGCGGCTGCACCAGCGGTCACGGCGTATGCGGGCTGGCCCGGCTGTCGCCGCGCTCGATGGTCGCCACCCTGACCTTCCTGCTCTGCGCCATCGTCACCGTCTATGTGGTGCGTCACGTGATCGGAGGGGCGGCATGAAGACCTTCATGGGCTATATCGCCGGGCTGCTGTTCGGCCTGGGGCTGGCGCTTGCCGGCATGACCGACCCCGCCCGCGTACTCGGGTTTCTGGATATCTTCGGCGCCTGGGACCCGACGCTGATGTTCGTGCTGGGCGGCGCCGTGGTGACGACCTTCATCGGCTACCGGCTGGTATTCCGGCGGGAGCGGCCGATGCTCGGCGAGACCTTCCAGTTGCCCACCCGCCGGGATCTGGATGCGCGATTGATCGGTGGCGCCGCCCTGTTCGGCATCGGCTGGGGGCTCTCCGGCTACTGCCCCGGACCGGCAATCGCCTCCATTGCCGGGCTGACGGCACCGCTGTTCGCCATGCTCGTGGCCATGGTGGCGGGCTGGTTCCTGGCCAGGGCGATGCCCGCCCGGGGTTGACCGACGGTGCGGCCCCACGCCTGGTCGGCAAGGGGACCGCACGCTCGTCGAAGCGACTCAGGGGGCCTCGCCGCCCATCATCTCGTGCAGCCTCGTCGCATCCGGCATGCCGTCCACCCGCTGCAGCCGGCCGTCATGACGGTAGACCGTGGTCGGGGTGGCGTAGAGGCCGAGCTCGTCGAAGAGCTGGTTGTTGCGGTATACCTGATCCTCGATGTGGCGGGGCTGGGCCGAGGGGGCCACGCTGTCGCCACCGCTGTGATCGTGCAGGGCGGCTTCGGGATCCTCGGCACCCAGCAGGGCGGAGGCCTTGGCTGGGCTGTCCGGCTGCAGGATGCCTACCATGATGTGGCGCAGTTGCACCTCGCCAGCCTCGATCCAGGGGCGTGCCTGCTCCCAGAACTGGTGGCAATAGGGGCAGTTGGGATCGGTGAAAGTGTAGAGCACGCGGGGAGCGTCGGCCTGGCCGTCCTGAATCCAGTGGCTCTGTTCCAGCTGCTGCCAGACCTGCTCCTCCTGAGGGGCTCTCACCAGCTCGTCCAGCGGCACCTCGGAGAGGTCGTTGCCCTCGGCATCGATCATGGTGCCGACGATGGCATGTTGGCCGTCGGCCGTGACGTAGACGGTCATCTCGCGACCCTGATGGCTAGCGGCGTAACCGACCAGCCCGCCGGGCGCCTCGAATTCGCCGTGAATCTCGAGTCCTTCCTCGACCAGGGCTTGAACCGGGCCCGGCCATTCGTCGGCCTGCGCCGCCGAAACTGCAGCGAGAGGGGCCAGGGCGGCCACTAGCAGCGTGAAGCGAAGAACCATGTGGGGTTTCCTTGATTTAAATTGCCTTCCAGGGAGAGTCATCCCAGCGATGGACTCCCCCGGCGAGCGCAGGTTCACCTTGCCGATGCAGACCGAACGTGTCGGGTTGACGCATCCTGTCTCATGACGCTCGACATCGTAGTAAGCTTTTCGCCTGTTTCCCTGGCTCATGCCAACCATACAACAAGGAGTTTCATCATGGTGCTGGTCCGCTCACTCCTGCTCACTGCCGGTCTTTCGCTGGTGGCATCGACGGCGCTTGCCGAGCCGCTGCTCGTCGAAGAGGCTCAGGTACGCGCCGTGCCGCCTGGCTCGCAGACCTCGGCGGCCTTCATGACGCTACGCAATCCGGGGGAGCAGGAGGTGATCCTGGTCGATGCAGCCTCGCCCGCTGCCGAGGTCATGGAGCTGCACAACCACGAAGACGTGGAGGGCGTGATGCAGATGCGCAAGATTTCCGAAATCGTCGTGCCTGCCGGTGAGTCGGTCACGCTGGCGCCCGGTGGCCTGCACATGATGCTGATCGGGCTGACCGCTCCGCTGGAGGAGGGGCAGCCCGTCGAGATCGAGCTGCGCTTCGACACGGGCGAGTCCCAGCAGATCACGGCTCCCGTCAAGCGCATCGAGGTGAGTGCCGAGGGGCATCACGGCGATGCACATGGCGATGCTCACGACCACGACCATGACCACAGCGACCATGGTCATGGCCATGGAGAAGGGCACCGACACTGACGCCGAATCGAGCGCCCGGCATGCCGGCTTGACCTGTGTGCTGGGCGATCAGCGGGGGAGTGGGTACAATATCGGGTCAATTGGCTCACATTTGTGATCACGCGCGACCCAGTGTCGCCCCGCTTCACGTTCGGACCGATACCATGCATTGCCCCTTCTGTGGCGCCCATGATACCCGCGTGACCGACTCCCGCCTGGTGGCGGACGGCGACCAGGTGCGCCGTCGCCGCCAGTGCACCGACTGTGGTGAGCGCTTCACCACCTATGAAACCGCTGAGCTGGTCATGCCCCGGGTGGTGAAATCCGACGGTTCCCGAGAGACCTTCGACGAGCACAAGCTGCGCGCCGGCATGCTGCGTGCGCTGGAGAAGCGTCCCGTCAGCGCCGAGGCCATCGAGGCCGCCGTCGAGCGCATTCGCCATCGGCTGAGAGCGAGCGGTGAGCGTGAGATCCAGGCTCGCAACATCGGCGAGGCCGTGATGCAGGCGCTCAAACGCCTCGACCAGGTCGCCTACATTCGTTTCGCCTCGGTCTACCGTCGCTTCCAGGATATCGACGAATTCCGGGCCGAGATCGACCGGCTTGCCCAGGAGCCGGGATACCCACCGGGTACCGCCGAAGAGTAGGTTTTCCGCATGCTGCCTGCCGCCGAGCATAGCCAACCTGCCCAGCTGAACGAGGAGAGCATGGCCAAGCCGACCGATGCCGCATGGATGGCACGAGCGCTGCAACTCGCCCGCCGCGGCCGCTACACCACCCACCCCAATCCGCGGGTGGGCTGCGTGCTGGTCAAGAACAGGAGGGTGGTCGGTGAGGGCTGGCACGTGCGTGCCGGAGAACCCCATGCCGAGGCGCATGCGCTGAACATGGCGCAGGCGGCCGCTCGCGGCGCCACCGCCTACGTGACCCTGGAACCCTGCTCCCATCATGGCCGCACCGGCCCCTGCGCCGTGGCATTGATCGAAGCCGGCGTCAAACGGGTGGTGGTGGCCATGCAGGATCCCAACCCCGAAGTGGCGGGGCGGGGCATCGCCATGCTGCGCGAGGCGGGTATCGAGGTCACGGTGGGGCTGCTCGAAGCGGAGGCGCTAGCGCTCAATCCCGGCTTCATCTCGCGTATGACCCGTCGGCGCCCCTTCGTGCGCCTGAAGATGGCCATGAGCCTGGATGGCCGCACCGCCATGCAGTCGGGGGAGTCCCAGTGGATCACCGGGCCCCACGCACGAGCGGAAGTGCAGCGGCTGCGGGCCAGCGCCAGCGCGATCATGACCGGCGTCGACTCGATCATCTTCGACAACTCGCGGCTCACGGTGCGGGCGGCGCAGCTCGGCCTCGACGAGGCCGAGGTCATTGCCGGGCGTCAGCCGCTGCGCGTGGTGGTCGATACCCAGCTGCGGCTGCCCCAGGCAGCCGCCTGTCTGCGTGAGCCGGGGCGCACCCTGGTGGCTACCGTATCGGGATATGACCCCGAGCGTCGCGCGCGGCTCGAGGCGGCCGGTGCCGAAGTGCTGGTGCTGCCGACCGGTGACGACGGTCGCGTCGATCTGGCCGCATTGCTGCGCTACCTGTCCGAGCAGGAGCTGGTCAACGAGCTGCTGCTGGAAACCGGGGCCACGCTCGCCGGCGCCATGCTGGACGCCGGTCTGGTCGACGAGATGCAGCTGTTCGTCGCACCGACCCTGCTGGGCGGTGAGGCGCGCCCGCTGTTTGCCCTGCCGGGGTTGACGCGCATGGCCCAGCAGCGTCCGCTGGAGATTCTCGACATGCGCGCGGTGGGCCGCGACTGGCGGATCACTGCGCGACCGGAGCGAAGGCAGGAGTGAGGTGGGATGCTCACTACTGGCGCCCGAAGCCGCGCCAATGTACTCTGACGCCCATTCAACGTGGTGCGATTTGGCGACATTGCCTTGCTGCAGTGCACTATCGCCCATGAAGTCGTTCGAACATTCGGAGATTCCAGCGTGCAATCTTCCCAAACGGGCCTGGCTCCCATCGAGGACCTGATCGAGGACATCCGTCAGGGCAAGATGGTGATCCTCATGGATGATGAGGATCGCGAGAATGAAGGCGATATCATCATGGCCGCGGAGAAGGTCGAGGCCGAGCATATCAACTTCATGGCGCGCCACGCGCGTGGCCTGATCTGCATGCCGATGACCCGCGAGCGCTGCGAACGCCTCAAGTTGCCACTGATGGTCAGCGACAACGGCTCCGGCTTCGGCACCAAGTTCACGCTCTCCATCGAGGCCGCGGAAGGCGTCACCACCGGCATCTCCGCCGCCGACCGCGCACGCACCGTGCAAGTGGCCGCCGCGCGCAATGCCCGTGCCGAGGATATCGTGCAGCCCGGCCACATCTTTCCGCTGATGGCCGAGCCCGGTGGCGTGCTGCGCCGTGCCGGCCACACCGAGGCGGCCTGCGATCTCGCCGCCCTGGCCGGCTTCGACCCCAGCGGCGTGATCTGCGAGATCATGAACGACGACGGCAGCATGGCGCGGCGCCCGGAGCTGGAGCGCTTCGCCGCTGAGCACGGCCTCAAGATGGGCACCATCGCCGATCTGATCCACTACCGCATCCACAACGAGCAGACCGTCGAGCCGGTGGAGTCCACCCTGGTCGACACGGCAGTGGGCAAGCTGACCCTGCACGTCTTCCACGACCGCATCCAGAACGCTCACCACGTGGCGCTGGTGAAGGGACATCCGACGCCGGAAACCCTGACCACGGTACGGGTACACCTGGCCGATACCATGCGCGATCTGCTGGGGCTGCAGAAGAGCGAGAGCCGCAACTGGACGACCCACAGTGCGCTGGAGGAGATCGCCCGAGTCGAGCACGGTGTGTTCGTACTGCTCGACGATGGCCGCCCGCACCAGGACTTCCGCGATCAGTTCGAAGTCTTCCTGGAGCGTCGCCGCCTGCCGCGCACCAGCGACTCCGACGGTGCCGGCAACTACCTCACCATCGGTACCGGCTCGCAGATTCTGCGCCATCTCGGCGTGGGGCGCATGCGCTTGCTCAGCTCGCCGTGGAAGTTCTCGGCGCTCTCCGGCTTCGACCTGGAAGTGGTCGAGCTGATTGCACCGGGCGGGCAGGAAAGCGACGCCGAAGGCTGAGCGGCGCGCCAGGATCAAGGCCGGCACGGGTTGCCGGCTCGCTCGGCTTCAGCGGGATAGATACCGTTTTCAGCAGGACCATATTCATCAGGAACTAGCAATGCATACCCTGTCTCAACTGGAAGGCAACTTCGTCGACGTCGATGGGCGCTACGTGATCGTGGTGGGCCGCTTCAATCACCATGTGGTCGACAGCCTCGTCGAGGGCGCCGTGGACAGCCTGGTGCGCCATGGCGTGGACGCCGAGAACATCGACATCGTCCACGTGCCCGGTGCCTGGGAACTGCCGCTGGCAGTCAAGCGAGCCCTGCAGGTGGCGCGCCCCGACGCGGTGATCGCCCTGGGGGCGGTGATCCGCGGCGGCACGCCCCACTTCGAATACGTGGCGGGCGGCTGCAATGCGGCGCTGGGTAACCTGCAGCTCGAATTCGACACCCCCATCGCCAACGGTGTGCTGACGGTCAACTCCATCGAGCAGGCCATCGAGCGCTCCGGCACCAAGGCCGGCAACAAGGGCGCCGAAGCGGCCATGGCCGCCATGGAAATGGTTTCCCTGCTGCGCGGCTTCGGCGACCAGAACGGAGACGCTTCATGAGTGCATCGCGCCCGCAACGCCCCCCGTCCGCGGGACAGCAAGCGCGGCGAGCAGCCCGAGAACTGGCGGTTCAGGGGCTCTATCAGTGGCACATGACAGGCAAGTCGACCACTGCCATCGAGGCGGAGTTTCGCAGCCAGCAGCCCGACGACGATCTCGAGGATCACGAGAACTGGGCCAAGGTGATGCAGATCGCCGATCTGGCCCTGTTCCATGAGCTGCTGCACAACGTGGTGCGCTTCCGCGAGGAGCTGGATGCCGCCATCTCGCCGTTGCTCGACCGCCGCCTGGTGGAGCTCGACCCCATCGAACTGGCCATTCTGCGCCTGGGCGCCTATGAGCTGAGTCGCCGGCTTGACGTGCCTTACCGCGTGGCGATCAACGAGGGCGTCGAGCTCGCCAAGTCCTTTGGCGCCACCGATGGCCACAAATACGTCAATGGCATCCTCGACAAGCTGGCCGCCCGGTTGCGTAGCGCCGAGGTCAGGGCACGTCGCGGCTGAAGGTGCCCCGGTGGCCAGTGAATTCGAACTGATCGCCCGCCATCTCACTCCCGCTGCACCCGGCCCCGACGCCGGCGTGCCGCTGGGCGTGGGCGACGATTGCGCGCTGCTCGCCCCGCGTCCGGGGCGGCAACTGGCGGTCAGCGTCGACACCTCGGTAGTCAACGTGCACTTTCCCGCCGATGCCCCGGCCGAGGCGATCGGCTATCGGGCTTTGGCGGTGAGTCTCAGCGATCTGGCGGCGATGGGCGCGGAACCGCGCTGGTGCCTCATGGCGCTGGCGCTGGAGCACAACGACGAAACCTGGCTGGCGCAGTTTGCTCGAGGGTTTCATGCGCTGTGCGAGACCAGCAATACCGCCCTGGTGGGCGGCGACGTGACGCGGGGGCAACTGGCCATCGGCGTGACGGTGATAGGCGAAGTGCCGGCGGGCGAGGCGTTGACTCGCGGCGGTGCGCGTCCCGGCGACACCCTGGCCGTGACCGGTGCCCTGGGCGGTGGGGCAGGGGGGCTGGCGCTGTGGCAACGCGGCGAGCGCGACCTCGGCCACCCGCTGCTGACCCGCTATCTCAAGCCGACTCCGCGGCTCGCGGCCGGTGTGGCGCTGCGTGGCCTGGTGCATGCCGCCATCGACGTATCCGACGGCCTGCTGGCCGACCTCGAGCATGTGCTGGCAGCCTCCGGCGTCGGGGCGCAGTTGGAGCCCGAGGCACTGCCCTTGGCGACAGGTTTGAGTGAGGCCCTGGGGATGGCGGCCGCCTATCGCGCCGCGCTGTGTGGCGGCGACGACTACGAGCTGCTGGTCAGCCTGCCGGGTGAGAGGCTCGACGAGGCACGCCGGCGGCTGGCGGCGCAGGGGCTGGCACTGACCCCGATCGGCAGCGTCAGCGCCGAGCCGGGTGTGAGGGGCGTCGACCTCGGCGGGGCCCATGGCTGGCAGCACTTCCCGGGAGGCGCGCCATGAACCGCTGCCCACCGAGCGTCTGGCGGCGCCCCGTTCACTTCTTCGCCTTCGGCCTGGGCAGCGGCGGGGTGCCCTGGGCGCCGGGCACCTTCGGTACGCTGGCGGCGATTCCCTTCTACTGGCTGCTCTCCGAGCTGCCGCTGGGCTGGTACCTGACCCTGGTGGCGGTCGCCTTCGTGGTGGGCGTCTGGTTGTGCGACAAGACCTCGCGCGACCTCGGCGTGCACGATCATTCCGGTATCGTGTGGGACGAATTCGTCGGCTACTGGATCACCATGGCAGCAGTGCCGTTCTCCTGGGAAGCGGCGCTGTGGGGGTTCGTGCTGTTTCGTATCTTCGACGTCTTCAAACCTTGGCCGATCCGCTGGGCCGACAGGCGCGTGGCGGGCGGGTTCGGCATCATGATCGATGACGTTCTTGCCGGTATCTACGCCTGGAGTACCATGCACCTGTGGCTCTGGTTGCACTAGCTTACATTCCGTGTACGGTTAACCGGTCTGGCGCATGTATCACCACAGGGAGGCGAAGCTATGCGCAAGGAACGTCTCATCGTCCCATTGCTGGTCGTGCTGCTGCTCGCCTGGTTGAGTGCGCAGGCGGTATCGAGCTGGCTGTTTGAACGTGAGATGGCGCGCACCCTCGCCGATCTGGAGGCGCGGGGGGAGATCGACATCGAACGGGTCGAGGTGGAGCAGGGCTGGTGGTCCTCTTCCGGACGCATCTATGTGGCGCCGCTGTTCGGCCATCTGTGGCAGCTGGAACTGACCTATCGTGCCCGCCATGGTGTGCTCAGCACTCACCTGGATGGCGAGGCGATGCTGCGCCACGGCCCCAATGCCGTGCATCTCTTCGGCGACTCCCTGGCCACTTCTCCTCCCCTCTGGGAGGCCAGCTATCACTCCCTGACCGGCACCCTGGAAGGCGGGCTGCAGCTGGCGCCGCTGCGCATCACTCAGCAGGAGCGCGAGCTCGTCTTCGGCGGCGGCAGGCTGCGCTTCAGCGGCGAGCAGGGCAACTGGCGCATGCGTGCCCATCTCGACTCCTGGTCGCTCAGTGACGGCGCGGCTCGCCTGGAGGTGGGACCGGCCATCATCAACAGCCAGTACGCCTATACCGAAGACGCGCACTCTTTCACCCAGGAAGACCGACTGCAGATCGAGTCGCTCGTCTGGCATCAGCCTCAGCTCAGGCTCGATGCGAACGGTATCCGTCTGTCGAACCGCACCTCGCTGGACGAGCAGGAGCTGAGGATGCAGCTGGCGCTGGACCTGGGCGAGATCCATACCGCGGAGCAGGTGCTGTTGACCGGTCAGGTGGACGTGGAGCTTTCGCGCTTCAACGCCGATGCGATTCGCAGCAGCATGCTGCGTTTGCGCAAGCTGGCTGCCAGTGGGCACCATGGCATGAAGCAAAAAGCGCTGCTGAGTGAGCTCGAGCCTTATCTGCTGGCGGTATTGCAGGACTCGCCGCGTCTCGACCTGCAGCGCCTGGAGCTGGACAGTCCGATGCTGGGGCTGTCGGCCCGGGTCGACGGCTCGCTGTTCTTCGACGGTCGCCGGCTCGAAGAGCTGAGCCTGCTCGGCCTCGACGAGCCCACCGTCAAGGCGCGCTGGCGCCGGCGCCTCGATGGCGACTTCACCTGGTACGAGCTGCCTACCGTGGTGGCGCTGTGGCTCGGGTTGCCGCTGGATACGCGCACGCTGGAGATCGACATCGGCCGTGGTCAGGTGCGTGTCAACAGTCGTCCGTTGCCACCTTTATGGCGTTAACCGCCGTCCCGATCGCTCGCTCGACTTGAAGTTCGACTATGCTGCCCGCATTCCACAGGGCAGTGAACAATCCGGCTTCAACAGCTTCAGGATGAGATCTTCATGAGCGAACACGATCAGGACGAGCACAGCTGGCAGGCGCGAAGGGAATCCGACGAGGCGCTGGGGTCCGACGGTGAAATGGACGAGGTCGCCAACCACGCCGTGGTGCCGGCGAGCGACTACCTGCCCGAGCGTATCTATCTGCTGCCGATCCACAACCGCCCGTTCTTTCCGGCCCAGGTCCAGCCGCTGGTGATCAACCGCGAACGCTGGGAAGAGACCATGCGCCGGGTCGGCAACACGCCCCACCACACCTTGGGCGTTGCCTTCGTCGGCGACACCTCGGTCGACGAGCTCGGCCACGATCATTTCCCCGAGATCGGCACCGCCGTCAAGGTGCACAAGATGCACGGCGAGGAGGGGCAGCTGCAGTTCATCGCCCAGGGCCTGCGCCGCTTCCGTATCCAGCGCTGGCTGTCGAAGAAGCCGCCCTATCTGGTAGAGGTCAGCTATCCGCGAGAGCCGGTCAAGGCCGACGAGGACGAGACCCGCGCCTATGCCATGGCAATCATCAACGGCATCAAGGAACTGCTGCCGATCAACCCGCTCTACGGTGAGGAACTCAAGCACTATCTCAACCGCTTCAGCCCCCATGAGCCGGGACCGCTGACCGACTTCGCCGCCGCCATCACCTCGGCCAAGGGGCGTGAACTACAGACCGTGCTGGAGACGCTGCCGGTGCAGGCGCGCATGGAGAAGGTGCTGCCGCTGCTGCGCAAGGAGATCGACGTCGCCCAACTGCAGACCGAGATCAGCGAGCAGGTCAACGCCCAGATGCAGGAGCGTCAGCGCGAGTTCTTTCTGCGCGAGCAGCTCAAGGTGATCCAGCGCGAGCTGGGCATCTCCAAGGACGACCGCGAGAACGACGTCGACACCTTCCGCGACCGTCTCGAGGGCCTCGTCGTGCCGCCCAAGGTGCTGACCCGCATCGAAGAGGAGCTCGACAAGCTCTCGGTGCTGGAGACCGGCTCGCCGGAGTACGGCACCACGCGCAACTACCTCGACTGGCTCACCTCGATGCCGTGGGGCGTGCGCAGCCAGGATCAGCTCGACCTGACCCATGCCCGCACGGTACTCGACCGCGACCACGACGGCCTCAAGGACGTCAAGGAGCGGATCATCGAGTTCCTCGCCGAGGGCACCTTCAAGGGCGACGTGGGTGGCTCCATCCTGCTGCTGGTCGGCCCGCCCGGGGTGGGCAAGACCTCCGTGGGCCGCTCCATCGCCGAGGCGCTGGGCCGGGAGTTCTATCGCTTCTCGGTGGGCGGCATGCGCGACGAGGCCGAGATCAAGGGCCACCGGCGCACCTACATCGGTGCCATGCCCGGCAAGCTGGTGCAGGCGCTCAAGGAGGTCGAGGTCGAGAACCCGGTGATCATGCTCGACGAGATCGACAAGCTGGGCAAGTCGTTCCAGGGCGACCCGGCCTCGGCTCTGCTCGAGGTGCTCGATCCCGAGCAGAACGTCGACTTCCTCGATCATTATCTCGACGTGCGCCTGGATCTCTCCAAGGTGCTGTTCGTGTGTACCGCCAACACCCTCGATTCGATCCCGGGGCCGCTGCTCGACCGCATGGAGCAGATCCGTCTCTCGGGCTACATCGCCGAGGAGAAGGTGGCCATCGCCAAGCATCACCTGTGGCCGAAGCTGCTGGCGCGCGACAATATTCCGCGCAAGCGCATCAATCTCACGGATGCAGCCCTGCGCCAGGTGATCGAGGGCTACGCCCGCGAGGCCGGCGTGCGTCAGCTCGAGAAGCAGCTGCACAGCATCGTGCGCAAGTCTGCGGTCAAGTTGCTGGAGGGCGATCAGGCCTCGGTGCGCATTTCGGTCAAGAACCTCGAGGAGTTTCTCGGTGCTCCGCTGTTCCGTCAGGAGCAGGTGCTCAAGGGGGAGGGGGTGGTCACCGGGCTGGCCTGGACCTCGATGGGCGGCGCCACGCTGCCGGTGGAAGCCGGCAAGGTGCACTCGCTGACCCGCGGCTTCAAGCTCACCGGCAAGCTCGGCGAGGTGATGCAGGAATCGGCCAACATCGCCTACAGCTACACTCTGGGCCATCTCGCCGAGTACGGCGTCGATCCCGACTTCTTCGATTCGGCCTTCGTGCATCTGCACGTGCCGGAAGGCGCCACACCCAAGGATGGCCCCTCGGCGGGGGTGACCATGACCACGGCGCTGCTGTCGCTGGCGCGGCATCAGGCCATTGGCCGGCCGTTGGCGATGACCGGCGAGCTGACCCTCACCGGCCAGGTGCTGCCGGTCGGCGGCATTCGCGAGAAGATCATCGCCGCGCGGCGCAGCAAGATCTTCGAGGTGATCCTGCCGGAGGCCAACCGCCGCGACTACGACGAACTGCCCGACTTCCTCAAAGAGGGCATGACGGTGCACTTCGCCAAGCGCTACAAGGACGTGGCCAGGGTCGCTTTCGGTATCTGACGTCGTGGCGTCGGCGCTCTCTACATGGCAGCGTTGGCGCCACCATCCACGACAAGGGTCTCGCCGTTGACGAAGGTGTTCTCGGCCGAGGCCAGGAAGGCCACGGCCGCGGCCACTTCCTCGACGGTGGCCACTCGGCCGAGCGGGGTGGCCGCCTGCCAGCGCCGGCGTGACTCGGACTCGGCGTCCTGCATGCCGGCGCTCACCGGGCCGGGTGCCACGGCGTTTACCAGGATGCCGTGGGGGCCGAGTTCCACCGCCAGCGCCCGGGCGAGGGCCAGCATGGCGCCCTTGCACATGGCGTAGGCCGAGCGCTCGGCGGTGGTGCGCAAGCCATGGGCCGAGGCGAGGATGACCAGGCGTCCGCCGTTACCCTCCATCATCAACCTGGCGGCGGCCTGCAGCGCCAGATAGGCGCCGCCGACGTTGACCTGCAGCATCTCCCCGAGCTCTTCCCTCGGCACCTCGATGAAGCGCCCGCGGCGAATTACCCCGGCAGCATTGATACAGGCATCGAGACCCGTGCCATGGGCCGCGATACGGGAGAAGGCCGCCTCGATGCTGGCCGGTTCGGCCAGGTCGCAGGCAAGAAAGGCAGATTGATTCGGCCATTCATCGAGCAGAGCGCTGGCTCGCGCTTCCGTGCTGGCGTGATCTAGCAGATAGACGAAATTGCCCGCCTCCAGCATCTTGCCCACGACGGCGCTGCCGATTCCCCCGGTGGCGCCCAGTACGGCCGTGATTCGCATGTCATGTCCTAGGTATTCTTCGCTGGAAAAAATCGGCATTATAGACGTTTGCACGACATTTCTTTATAACGAATCGACCACTACAACAAAACACACGAGCCATCGCGCCGCGATGCTGGACGCCATAAGGGAGAGACCGATGTCAAACCGCAAGCTCACCTTCCCCCGCACCCTGCTGGCCTCGGCCACGGCCGTACTGCTGGGTGCCACTGCGCTTTCCGCCCAGGCCGAAACCCGGGTCACCTACAAGTCCGCCTCGGCGGGTACCGCTTACTATCAGATGGGGGTCGAGCTCTCCGAAGCGATACGTCGCGGTACCGGGGGCGAAGTCGTGCTGACCCTGGAGGAGAGTCAGGGCTCGGTGCAGAACGTCATGGAAGTGATGGCGCGCCAGGGCAACTACGTGTTCACCACGCCGCCCGGTCTGGTCGATCAGGCCATGGCCGGCGAGGGACCGTTCGCCGAACGTCAGAGCCCGCGCTTCCAGGAGATTCGCGGTCTGTTCCCGATCCCCTCCATCACCATGCATTTCGTGGCGGCAGGCGATGAGGGCGTGATCGGCCTCGAGGATCTCGAAGGCAAGCATGTCCTGATCGGCCGCGGCACCTTCGGCGCGCGCGAGGCGGAGCGCTACCTGGAACTGTTCGGCATGCTGGACAAGGTGCGTGTGGCCAACGCCGAGATCGGTAGCGGTCCCGACGCGCTGAAGAACGGTCAGATCGATGCCTTCGTCACGGCCAGCTCCTTTCCCACGCCCAACGTGATCGAAACCGCCGCCAGCATGCCGATCAGCCTGGTCAGCCTCACCGACGAACAGATCGAGCAGACCGGCGCGGCGCGCCAGACCATCCCGGCCGGCACCTATTCCGGCATCGATCAGGACGTGGAAACCACTTCGCTGCCGGTGATCGCCTACACCACTACCGGCATGGACGAGGAGACCGCCTACACCCTGACCAAGACCTTCTGGGAGCGTCGCGATGCCATGGCCGACGAGACCGCCTGGTGGGGTAGCATCACCCACGACATGATCGGCAACATTGCCGGCACCCTGCATCCCGGTGCCGTGCGCTACTACGACGAAGCCGGCATCGAGATTCCCGACGAGCTGCGTTAACCACGGCTGACGGCGAGGGCAGGGAGGCCCCCGCTGCGGTTGCAAGGCATCCCCATTTTCATGCTATCGACACTCGCTTCTTCAACGACGGCCGGCGCCGCCGAGGGCGTGCCTCGCCTGCACCCCGCCTGGGTGGTGCTCGGCGCCGTCACGGTCTGCTTTCATCTCGGGCTGATCTTCTACGGCCTGACGCCGGCCCTGGTCAGCCGGCCCATTCACCTGGCGCTGGCGCTGCCGTGGATACTCATCCTGGCCGCCCGCACCCCCTTCGAGCGCTGGAGCGGCTGGCTGCTGACGGTGCTCGGTATCGCCGCCTGCGGCTACATCGCCTTCAACGAGGAGGCGCTGGCCAACCAGTACGGCTTCATCGACAACAATTTTCAGATGGCGCTGGGGGTCTTCCTGATCGTGCTGACCCTGGAGACCGCGCGGCGTGCCATCGGCTGGCCGCTGCCGCTGGTGGCGGTGGCGGCGCTGGCCTACGCGGTGTTCGGTGAGCACATCCCCGGCCAGTTCGGTCATCCGGGGCTGCCGATGCAGAGCTTCGTCGGCACCCTGACCATCGCCGAGAGCGGCCTGTGGGGCTCGCTCACCGGGGTCAGCGTCGGCGTGGTGGCGATCTTCGTCATCTTCGGTGCGGTGCTCAACGCCGGCGAGGCGGGGCGCGGCTTCATGAACATGGCCAGCGCCTTCGCCGGACGCCTGACCGGCGGCGCGGCCAAGGTCTCGGTGATCTCCTCGGCGCTGATGGGCTCCATCTCCGGCTCCGCCTCGGCCAACGTGGCTTCCACCGGCGCCATCACCATTCCCTCCATGGTGCGCCTGGGCTATCCGCGCACCCTGGCCGGCGGCGTCGAGGCGGTGGCCTCCTCGGGCGGACAGATCATGCCGCCGCTGATGGGGGCGGGCGCCTTCGTCATGGTGGAGCTCACCGGCACACCCTACACCCAGATCATGGCGGCGGCGCTGCTGCCGGCGATCCTCTACTTCGCTACCGTGTGGATGGGCATCAACGCCTACGCCACCCGTCACGACCTGCGCCCCATGGCAGCGGAGGACCGCGCCAGCGGCAAGGAGGTGGCGATCACCTCGCTGTTCTTCGCCGTGCCCTTCGTGCTGCTGCTCGAGCGCATCTTCCTCGGCGGCTATACCCCCCAATACGCCGCCAGCATCGCCATCTTCGCCGGCATGCTGCTGCTGTTCTTCGACGTGACGCTCACCTTCTCCCTGCGCGGCTTCGCCTCACGGATGGCTGAGGCCATGGTCATCGCGGGGCGTCAGGTAGCGGTGATCGGCGCCATCATCATCTGCGCTTCGCTGGTGATCGGGGTGCTCTCGCTGACGGGGCTAGGGGTCAAGATCACCTCCGGGATACTGTCGCTCTCCAACGAGATGCTGTGGCCGGCGCTGTTGCTTACGGCCCTGGCCTGCCTGGTGCTGGGCATGGAGGTGCCGACCACGGCCGCCTACGTGATCTGCGTCTCGGTGGCGGGGCCCGCACTCACCGCGCTGGGCCTCGAGCCGCTGCTGGCGCACCTGTTTGTGTTCTGGTTCGCGCTGCTCTCGACCATCACGCCGCCGGTGTGCGGCGGGGTGTTCATCGCCGCCGGCATGGTCGGGGAGAACTGGCTCAAGGTGGCGCTGAAGGCCATGGCGCTGGGCATCGGGCTCTACATCATCCCGCTGGCCATGGTCGCCAATCCCGACGTGATTCGTCTGGCCTTCGACCCGTTCGGCGCCATCTTCGATGCGGTGAAGATCGCGCTGGGCCTGATGGCGATTTCCTACGGCGTGATCGCACGGCGTGCGGCCTGGCTGAGGGTGGTGCTGGTGATTGTCGGGGCGCTGGTGATCTTCGCCTTTTGAGATGGGTTCCTGGAGGAAAACAAGATGATCGTTGCCACGCTGGGGCCCGAGGGAAACAACCATGTACTGGTGCTGGGCCGTTACCTCGAGGCTCGTGGTCTGACCGAGGCCGAGGTGAGGTTTTACGACGACTTCCCGACGGCCTTCGCGGCGCTGGTGGCGGGCGAGGTGGACCGGGTACTGCAGTGCACGGCCCACTTCAGCCACGCCGACTGTGTAGGGCGATACATGCACCGCGTCTTTCCGGTGGATGTCTTCGTCGCCGGCAGCCACCCGCTGGTGCTGCTGGCGCAACGCGACCTCGCCACGCCGCGCCAGGTGGCGCGTCAGCCGGCCACCCGCTACTACACCGATCTCTCGGGCTTCGCTGAGGAAATCGACGCGCCCACCACCGTGGCGGTGGCCGAGGGGCTGCTGGAAGGGCGCTTCGAGGCGGGCATCTGCGCCCGTCAGACCCTGGAGGCCCACCCGGACAAGCTGCGCCTGGTCGAGGAGCTGGGCCCGGCGCTGGACGTCTGGGTGCTCTACGGCACCGAGCCGCTTTCGGACGCTCATCCCCTCGTGGTCTAGCCGCCCCGGCTCGTGCATGACAGAATCGGGGCAGACTCGATACCTAGACCGTCGCCGCCCGCTGGTGGCAGAGACGGCATGAACCATATGGCGCAATGCGCACGAAGAGGACACCATGCCCCAATATCGCTCCCGTACCACCACCGCCGGCCGCAACATGGCCGGCGCCCGCGCCCTGTGGCGCGCCACCGGCATGAAGGACGAGGACTTCCACAAGCCGATCATCGCCGTGGCCAACTCCTTTACCCAGTTCGTGCCCGGGCACGTGCACCTCAAGGACATGGGCCAACTGGTGGCGCGGGAGATCGAGAAGGCCGGTGGGGTGGCCAAGGAGTTCAACACCATCGCCGTGGACGATGGCATCGCCATGGGCCACGACGGCATGCTCTATTCGCTGCCGAGCCGTGACATCATCGCCGACAGCGTCGAGTACATGGTCAACGCCCACTGCGCCGACGCTCTGGTGTGCATCTCCAACTGCGACAAGATCACTCCCGGCATGCTGATGGCCGCCATGCGCCTCAACATCCCGGTGATCTTCGTCTCCGGCGGCCCCATGGAGGCCGGCAAGACCAAGCTGCTCGATCACGGTCTCGATCTGGTCGACGCCATGGTCATGGCCGCCGACGACTCGGTGGATGACGAGACTCTGGCCGAGGTGGAGCGCAGCGCCTGCCCCACCTGCGGCAGCTGCTCCGGCATGTTCACCGCCAACTCGATGAACTGTCTGACCGAGGCGCTGGGCCTGGCGCTGCCGGGCAACGGCACGGTGCTGGCCACCCATGCCGACCGCCGCCGCCTGTTCGAGACCGCCGGCCACCGCATCGTCGAGCTGGCCAAGCGCTACTACGAGGGCGATGAGGCGCACTTGCTGCCGCGCGCCATCGGCTCCAAGGCGGCGTTCAAGAACGCCATGACTCTGGACATCGCCATGGGCGGTTCCACCAACACCATCCTGCACCTGCTGGCCGCCGCCCAGGAGGCCGAAATCGACTTCACCATGGCCGACATCGACCGGCTGTCGCGTGAGGTGCCGCAGCTGTGCAAGGTGGCACCCAACACCCAGAAGTACCACATCGAGGACGTGCATCGCGCCGGCGGCATCATGGCGATCCTCGGCGAGCTGGATCGTGCCGGGGTGCTCGATACCCGCGTGCCCACCGTCTACGGCGACAGCCTCAAGGAAGCGCTGGACGAGTGGGACATCATGCGCAATCCCTCGCCCGAAGTGGTGGAGTTCTTCAAGGCCGGCCCCGGCGGCGTGCCGACCCAGGTGGCGTTCTCACAGAGCGCGCGCTGGCCGACCCTCGACGGCGACCGGGCCAACGGCTGTATCCGCGACCTCGAACACGCCTTCTCCAGGGAGGGGGGCCTTGCGGTGCTGTACGGCAACATCGCCGTGGACGGCTGCGTGGTGAAGACCGCGGGCGTCGACGACTCCATCCTGGTATTCGAGGGGCCGGCCCACGTGGTCGAGTCCCAGGACCAGGCGGTGGAGCACATCCTGGCCGGCCAGGTGAAGGAGGGCGAGGTCGTCGTCATCCGCTACGAGGGACCGAAGGGTGGTCCGGGCATGCAGGAGATGCTCTATCCCACTTCGTACCTCAAGTCGAAGGGGCTGGGCAAGGCCTGCGCACTGCTCACCGACGGTCGCTTCTCCGGCGGCACCTCGGGCCTCTCCATCGGTCACGTCTCCCCTGAGGCGGCCGCTGGCGGCGCCATCGGCCTGGTGCGCAGCGGCGACATCATCCGCATCGACATTCCCAATCGTCGCATCGACGTGAAGCTCTCCGACAGCGAGCTGGCGGCGCGGCGCGAGGCGGAAGAGGCGCGCGGCAGTCAGGCCTGGAAGCCCAGCATCCAGCGCGTACGCAAGGTCTCGGCCGCGCTCAAGGCCTATGCGCTGCTGGCCACCTCCGCCGACAAGGGGGCGGTGCGCGACCTCAGCAAGCTCGACTGACGTATGCGACGAACCGGGCCCAGGCCCGGTTCGTCGTCCTGGGCTCTCCTCAGCAAGAAGGAACGACGACATGCGCAAGCAGACCTTCGGTGTCGGCCTGATCGGCTTCGGCACCGCCGGCCGCTTCTTTCATGCCCCGCTGATCCAGGCCACGCCGGGCCTCGAACTGCTGGTCGTGGTCAGCAGTGCACCCGAGCGAGTGCATGCCGTACTGCCCGACGTCGAGGTGCTGCCCAAGGCGGCGGCGTTGCTGAGCCGGCCGGACATCGATCTGGTCGTGGTGGCCAGCCCCAACGCTACCCACTTTGCGTTGGGCAAGGCGGCGCTCGCCGCCGGCAAGCACCTGGTGGTCGACAAGCCGTTCACGGTGTCGCTCTCCGAGGCGCGGCTGCTCAAGGCCGAGGCCGACAAGGCCGAGCGGCTGGTCAGCGTGTTCCACAACCGCCGCTGGGACAGCAACTTCCGCACGTTGCAGGCGCTGGTGAAGGAGGAGGGCGTCGGCCGGCCGGTGTCGCTGGAGCTGCGCTTCGACCGCTTTCGCCCGCAAGTCGCCGAGCGCTGGCGCGAGCAGCACAAGCCCGGCAGCGGTATCTGGTACGACCTCGGCTCGCACCTGCTCGATCAGGTCCGCACGCTGTTCGGCATGCCGCGGGCGATACTGCTCGACCTGATGGCGGCCCGCGACGGCGCCGAGGTGGACGACGACTTCCACGCCCTGCTCGATTACGACGGGCTCAGGGTCACCCTGCGCGCCAGCTCGCTGGTGGCGGAGCCGATGCCCCAACTGGCGCTGCACGGCACCCGCGGCAGCTTCGTCAAGTATGGCCGTGACCCGCAGGAGAACTGGCTGCGCGAGGGGCGTACGCCGGCCCGCGACTGGGGCATCGATCCGCGTCCGGGCCAACTGACGTTGGTCGACGAAAGCGGCGAGGGGGGCATGGTGCGTCGCGAGCACGGCGGCCTGCCGGGAGATTATCTGGCCTACTACACCGGCATCGTCGAAGCGCTGGAAGGCGGTGGCCCGCCGCCGGTCAGCGTGGAGGAGGGGATCGAGGTCATGACGCTGCTGGAGGCCGGGCTCGACAGCTACCGTCAGAGTCGCTGGATACGCTTCAAGGAGAACGGCGCCACGCTACCTCATCTGCATCGCCACGGCTGAGCGCGACGCTGAACAGCGCCGCCATCGCCCATGCGGCAGCAGGTGCTACCAGCCCAGGCGTGGTTCGTCGTAACGGCGCTGGCGCAGGGTGTCCCGGGCGATGAACAGCGCGGCGATGGCCCTGGCCTCGTGGAAGTCGTCGCGCATCAGCAGGGCCGGCAGCTCCTCCAGCGCATGGGTTTCGACCACCAGCGGCTCCGGCTCGTCGCCCGGCAGGCGTTTGGGATAGAGTTCGGTGGCCAGCAGTACCTGCATGCGGTGACGCATGTAGTTGGGGGCCAGCGACAGTTCCACCAGCGGTTCGATGCGCCGGGCGCCGAAGCCGCACTCTTCCATCAGTTCGCGATTGGCCGCGGTGACGATGTCCTCGCCCGGGTCGACCAGCCCCTTGGGCAGGGTCAGCACGTAGTCCTCGAAGCCCGCAGCATACTCGCGAATCAGCAGCACGTGGTCGGGGTCGGGCATGGCGATGATCATCACCGCGCCCTGGTCGCTGCCGGTCAGGCGCTCGAAGGTGCGCTCGGCGCCGTTGGCGAAGCGCAGCTCCAGCGACTCGATGTGGAACAGGCGGCTGCGTGCCACCGACTGGCGGGAGAGTACCTGGGGTTTTTGCAGGGGCAGCTTGTCTGACATGAAGACTCCGTTTCGTGCAGGTGGCCGTCGGCATGGCATCCTGCCGGGAATGCGCTGCCATTGTCCTTTGGGTACAATACCACGCCTTCCACCGCTCAGATGCTACCGGGAGTCGCCATGATCGACTGGCGCGCCATCGATACCGTTCTACTGGACATGGACGGCACACTGCTCGACCTTCACTTCGACAGCCACTTCTGGCTGGAGCATCTACCCCGCCGCTACGTCGAGCTGCATCGCCTCGACGAGGCCACGCAGGAGCAGCTGCGCTCGCGGATCATCCGCGAGAAGGGCACCTTGAACTGGTACAGCCTGGCCTACTGGAGTCGGGAGCTGGGTGTGGACATCGTCGCGCTCAAGCGCGAGATACAGCACCTGATCGGCCTGCGCGGCGACGCGCTGGACTTCCTCAAGTGGCTCAAGCAGGCCCACCCCAGGGTGGTGCTGGCCACCAACGCCGATCGCGAGAGCCTCGAGCTCAAGCTGCCCCTCACCGGTCTCGAGGAGTACCTGGACGCCATCGTCTCCTCGGCGGATCTCGGCGTGCCCAAGGAGGCGCAGGAGTTCTGGTTCGCGCTGCAGGACGTCGAGCCCTTCGACCCGGCCCGCACGCTGTTCATCGACGACAACCCCGAGGTGCTGGAAAGCGCCCGCGAGTTCGGCATCCGCCACCTGCTGGGTATCAAACAGCCCGACAGCATGCAGCCGGAAAAGGAGTTGAAGGAGTTCATCGCCCTGGACCGCTTCGCCACGATCCTGCCCGAAGCGCTACCCTCCGAGGTACGTGGCGACAAGATACGTGGCGACAAGGTACGTGGTGACAAGGACAAGCCTGGCGAGACAGGAGGCGTCGGTGGATAACGTAAGACTCGACAAGTGGCTGTGGGCCGCCCGCTTCTTCAAGACCCGTGCCCTGGCCAAGAAGGCCATCGAGGGCGGCAAGGTGCATTACAATGGCGGCCGCGCCAAGACCAGCAAGAACGTGGAAGTGGGGGCGCTGATTCGCGTACCCCAGGGCTGGGACGTCTGGGAGGTGGAAGTCCTGGCGCTCTCCGACCAGCGCCGCGGCGCCCCCGAGGCCCGCGAGCTCTACCGCGAGACCGACGAGAGCGCCGAGCGCCGGGCGCGCGAAGCCGAAGGTCGGCGTCTGACCAATCAGGCCATGCAGCATCCTCTCAAACGACCCGACAAGAAACAGCGTCGGGACATTCAGCGCTTCCAGCGCCAGCATGACGAATGACTTTTCCGGAACCGACGATGAGCGATCAGATCCAGCGTTTTTTATTCGAACGCACCAATGTCCGTGGCGAAATCGTCACCCTGGAGCGAGCCTACGGCGAAGTGCTCGACCGGCACGGTTATCCGCCTGCCGTCAACCGTCTGCTGGGTGAGCTGCTGGCGGCGGTCGCGCTGCTCACCGATACCGTCAAGCTCGACGGCATCCTCAGCATCGAAGTGCGCGGGCAGGGGGCGCTGTCGCTGCTGATGGCGGAGTCCAATCCCGGCGGCGAGCTGCGTGCCATTGCCCGGCTGGCCGAGGATGCCAGCCTGCCGGAGGGCGAGGCGGCCTTTCGCGAGCTGGTGGGGGAAGGCCACATCGTCATCACTCTCGACCCCCGCGAGGGCAATCGCTACCAGGGTATCGTGGCGCTCGACCACGACAGTCTGGCTGGTTGTCTCGAGGCCTACTTCTCGCAGTCCGAGCAGCTGCCCACCCAGCTGTGGCTGCGCGCCGACGGTGAGCGTGCCGGCGGGCTGCTGCTGCAGCGCCTGCCGGACGAGTCGCAAAACCAGGACGAGGACGCCTGGGAGCGCACCGTGCAACTGGCCAAGACCCTGAAAGACGACGAACTGCTGGGGCTCGAACAGCGTGAGCTGTTGTACCGTCTCTACCATGAGGAGACGGTGCGGGTGTTCGAGCCCAAGGCGCTGCGCTTCGGCTGCACCTGCTCACGTGAGCGCATCGGCGAAGCGCTGTTGACCCTGGGCGCCGAGGAGTTGCGCAACGTGCTGGCCGAGCAGGGCGAGATCGAGACCCAGTGTCACTTCTGCCATACCCATTACCGCTTCGGCGAGAGCGAAGTCGAGGCGCTGCTGCACGAGCAGGGCGGTGCTGCTCCCACTCTGCACTGATCCGTCTGACCAACATGACGAACGAGATGTCTCGAGGGCGTCTCGTTCGTTCGTCTGACGATGCTGCAATGCACAAGTTCGAGCGTCGTCAACCTGCGGCGATATGTCTCGATGTAGTAGTAAAACTACAAGAACTTCGGTCAAAGTTCTCGTTTCCTGATGGCTTCCTTTTTGCCATAATGGCGCCCGCTTAATGGCCGATCGCCTCATTACAAGACGGCATGCATCCGCACAGGGACGATCGGAAACGCAACGCAACGGCGTATCGACGCCTGGCACACGAGAGAGAACAGGCCGCAAGGCCCAGGAAACGACATGACCACATCCCAAGCCGCTCCTCAAGCACACGTCAATCTCAGCAGCGCCGAGCTCATCGAGCGTGCCGTGGCACGCGGAGAGGGCCACCTGGCTGCAAACGGCGCCCTGGTGGTGAACACCGGCCTGCGTACCGGCCGTTCGCCCAAGGATCGCTTCATCGTCGACGAGCCTTCCACCAGCGGCGACATCGACTGGGGCAGCGTCAACCGTCCCTTCGATGCCGGCAAGTTCGATGCTCTCTGGGCGCGTGTCGAGGACTACCTGAACAGCGGCGACCGCTTCGTTTCCGAACTCCACGTGGGCAGCGACCCGACCCACTACCTGCCGGTGCGGGTGACCACCGAGACGGCCTGGCACAACCTCTTCGGTCGCACCATGTTCGTGCGCCCCGAGGGCTACAACCCCTCGGCCAAGGAAGAGTGGACCATCCTCAACGCGCCCCATTTCGAGTGCGATCCGAACCGTGACGGCACCAATTCCGACGGTACCGTGATCATCAACTTCGCTCAGCAGAAGGTGCTGATCGCCGGCATGCGCTACGCCGGCGAGATGAAGAAGGCGATGTTCTCGGTGCAGAACTTCCTGCTGCCGGCCTCCGACGTGCTGCCCATGCACTGCTCGGCCAACGTCGGCGAGGACGGCAACACGGCACTGTTCTTCGGCCTTTCCGGCACCGGCAAGACCACGCTCTCCGCCGACCCGGCACGCTACCTGATCGGTGACGACGAGCATGGCTGGGGCCCCGGCACCGTGTTCAACGTCGAGGGCGGCTGCTACGCCAAGTGCATCGACCTTTCCGAGAAGAACGAGCCGGTCATCTGGAATGCCATCAAGTTCGGCACCGTACTCGAGAACGTCGTGCTCGACGACCGTCGCGAGCCCGACTACACCGACGACAGCCTGACCCAGAACTCCCGCGCCGCCTATCCGCTGGAGCACGTGGAGAAGCGCGTACCGGAAAACCGTGCCGGCGAACCCAACGCCATCATCTTCCTGACCTGCGACATGTCCGGCGTGCTGCCGCCGGTGTCGGTGCTGTCCAAGGAGGCGGCGGCCTACCACTTCCTCTCCGGCTACACCGCCAAGGTGGGTTCCACCGAGATGGGCTCTTCCGAAGGCCTCTCGGCGACCTTCTCCACCTGCTTCGGTGCACCGTTCTTCCCGCGCCCGGCACGTGTCTATGCCGACCTGCTGATCAAGCGCGTCGAGGCCAAGGACGCTCAGGTCTACCTGGTCAACACCGGCTGGACCGGCGGATCTTACGGTGAAGGTGGCTCGCGCTTCTCCATCCCGACCACTCGCGCCATCATCAGCGCCATCCAGTCCGGTGTGCTGCGTGAAGTCGAGACCAAGCGCATCGAGGGCCTCAACCTGGACGTGCCGGTTGCGGTACCTGGCGTCGACTCGAGCCTGCTCGACCCGCGCGAGACCTGGGAAGACCAGGCCGCCTATGACCGCAAGCTGCGCGATCTGGCCGCCAAGTTCGTTGACAACTTCAAGAAGTTCGACGGCGTCAGCGAAGCCATCGTCAAGGCCGGGCCCAGCCTGACCTGAACCCGCGCTTCCTGCAGCGGTCTGAAACGGGGAAGAGGCATGTGCCTCTTCCCCGTTTCGTTCATGGGCATGCTGCGGCAGGCACAGGGGGGCAAATCCGATGAAACGTCGTCACTTTCTCGGCGCGCTGGGTGCGGGTGGTGCCGCCTGGCTGCTGCCGGGGGTTGGCTGGGGGTTCCCGAGGCTCAGTCTCGAGCCGGCGCCGGGCCTGGAGCGAATCGAGCTGTCACGCGACGAATGGCGCGAGCGCCTCACGCCCGAGCAGTTCGAGATCCTGCGCGACCACGGCACCGAGCCGCCATTTTCGAGTCCGCTCGACAAGGAGTGGCGCGATGGGGAGTACCGCTGTGCCGGCTGCGATCTGGCGCTGTTCGAGAGCGCCATGAAGTACGACTCCGGCACCGGCTGGCCGAGCTTCTTCGATCACATCGAGGGGCACTTGCTCAGCCAGCTCGATTTCAGCCTGATCTGGCCGCGGCGCGAATACCACTGCGCCCGCTGCGGCGGCCATCAGGGGCATGTCTTCAGCGACGGCCCCGAGCCCACCGGCCTGCGCTGGTGCAACAACGGCCTGGCACTGACCTTCGTGCCGGCGGCTACCTGAATCCCTCGACGATATGCTGCGCCAGGCCATCCACCGCAGGTGAGGTGGCCTCGGGCGAGCGTAGCAGCACGATGGAGCCGTCCGGCAGCGGGGGCAGGCCGTCGGTCTCGTCCAGCACGCGCATCCCGGGGGTGACCAGGCTCTTCATCAGCGCGGAGACGGCGAGCCCGGCGCCCACCACCGCCTGCAGCGTGGCCAGGCTGGGGCTGGAGTAGGCGATGCGGTACTGTCGTCCGGCGCGGGTCAGGGCGTTGCAGGCGTGCCTTCGGCAGAAGCAGGGCTCCTCGAACAGCGCCAGGGGCAGCGGCGACTGGCGATGCACCGGATGGCTCTCCGCCACTACCCAGACCGTCTCCTCACGGCGCAGGATGGTGCCGATCTCCTGACCCACTTCACGGGTCACGATGCTCAGATCCAGGCTGCCCTGCTGACGCCCGAGCAGCTCCGAGGAGGGGGCGCACTGCACCTCGACGTCCACCAGCGGCCAGGTCTGCGAGAACGATTTCAGAATGCCCGGCAGAAAGCGCATGACGAAGTCGTCGGGCACGCCGATGCGCACTCGTCCCACCATGTCCGGCTCACGCAGCATGTTGAGCGCCTCGCCCTGCAGCGCAAGGATGCGGCGGGCGTAGCCGAGCAGCGTGGTGCCTTCGCTGGTCAGATGCATCTGGCGTCCCTGGCGTTCGAACAGCGGACGCTGGATGACGTCCTCCTCGAGTCGCTTGATCTGCATGCTGACCGCGGACTGGGTGCGATTGACTGCCTGAGCCGCGCGGGTGAAGCCGCCGTGATCGACGATGGCGACGAAGGTACGCAGCAGTTCATGGTCGATGGTGTGGAGCATGGTCGTTTCCCACGAGCGATTGCTTGGGGGCTGTGGAGTCAATCCATCAGCTGGCGTGATGATGGGCATAATTACTATTCGTTGGATTGATTCTAACGCCTCGTCGAGACTTTCTCCATGGCATCATCCACAGGAGAAAAGACGAGCATGAACATGAAGGCAACGATAGCCCGAGAAGACGCCCCGACCCAGCGCGAGTCCAGCCCTCGAGGGCGCTTGCGCTTCATGCTGCAGCTATGGCGCTGGGCGCGGCGCATGGACCGCCTGGTGCAGCTGCGCCATGAGCGCAGCCAGTTGCTCGAGCTCAGCGATCACCAACTGCGCGACATCGGCCTGACCCGGCACGAGGCGGCCAGAGAGTCACGGCGCCACTTCTGGGACGACATCGGCTGGCGGCGTTGATCCAGGCGGCGGGGGCGTGGCGTTTGTGATACCTTGGCGCGATCTTTCGCCGTAGCAATACCAAGGAAGTCATGGACGCCACGACCCGGATCATTTCGCGCCTCGCCGAGGAACTCGCCGTTCGCCCGCAGCAGGTCTCCGCTACCGTGGAACTGCTCGATGGCGGTGCCACCGTGCCCTTCATCGCCCGCTACCGCAAGGAGGTCACCGGTGGCCTCGACGACACCCAACTGCGCAACCTCGACGAACGCCTGCGCTACCTGCGCGAGCTGGAGGAGCGCCGTGCCGCCGTGCTCGCCGCCATCGACGAGCAGGGAAAGCTGACGCCGGAGCTGGCCGGGCAGATCCAGGCTGCCGATACCAAGCAGCGCCTGGAAGACCTCTACCTGCCGTACAAGAAGAAACGCCGCACCAAGGCCCAGATCGCCCGCGAGGCCGGCCTCGAGCCGCTGGCCGATGCGCTGCTGGCCGATCCCACCCTCGACCCCGAGGCAGAGGCCGCCAACTATCTTCGTCCCGCCGAGGGCGACATCCCCGCCATCGAGGATGCCAAGGCGGCGCTGGGCGGTGCCCGCCAGATTCTCATGGAGCGCTTTGCCGAGGATCCCGAGCTGGTCGGCGCGCTGCGTGAGCGGCTGTGGAGCGAGGGCGAGCTCAGCGCCCGGGTGATTGCCGGCAAGGAACGCGAGGGCGCCAAGTTCTCCGACTACTTCGAGCACGACGAGGCGCTGGCCAAGACCCCGTCACATCGTGCGCTGGCGATGTTCCGCGGACGCAACGAGGGCGTGCTGACCCTGGCCATCCGTCTGCCCGGCGAGGACGAGGCGCCGGTCCATCCGGCTCAGGTGGCCATCGCCAGACACTTCGACATCCGCGACGAGGCCCGCGCCGCCGACAAGTGGCTGGCCGACGTGGTGCGCTGGACCTGGCGGGTCAAGCTCTACACCCACCTGGAAACCGAGCTGATGGGAAGGCTGCGCGAGCGCGCCGAGCTCGAGGCCATCGAGGTCTTCGCCGCCAACCTCAAGGATTTGCTGCTGGCCGCCCCGGCGGGGCAGAAGGCGACGCTTGCCATCGACCCGGGCCTGCGCACCGGCTGCAAGGTGGCGGTAGTGGACGCTACCGGCCAGTTCCTCGAACACGCCACGATCTTCCCCCATGCGCCGCGCAATGCCTGGGCCGAGTCCCTGGCGCTGCTGGCCAAGCTGGTGGAGAAGCACGACGTGGCACTGATAGCCGTGGGCAACGGCACGGCCAGCCGCGAGACCGACAGGCTGGCCGGCGAGCTGCTCAAGCTGTTCGCTGGTAAGAAACAACTCTCCAAGGTGATGGTCAGCGAGGCCGGCGCTTCGGTCTACTCCGCCTCGGAGTACGCCTCGAAGGAGCTGCCCGATCTCGACGTCACCATCCGCGGTGCGGTCTCCATCGCCCGGCGCCTGCAGGATCCGCTGGCCGAGCTGGTCAAGATCGAACCCAAGTCCATCGGCGTGGGTCAGTATCAGCACGACGTTTCGCAGCTGCAGCTGTCGAAGAGCCTGGAAGCGGTGATCGAGGACTGCGTCAACGCCGTCGGCGTCGATCTCAACACGGCGTCGAGTGCGCTGCTCTCGAGGGTGGCCGGTCTCAACCCGGCGCTGGCCGAGGCCATCGTCGCCCGGCGCAACGTCGAGGGCGCCTTCAAGAGTCGCCAGCAGTTGCTCGACGTCAGCCGCCTGGGTCCCAAGACCTTCGAACAGTGCGCCGGCTTCCTGCGCATCATGAACGGCGACAATCCGCTCGATGCCAGCGCCGTGCACCCGGAGGCGTACCCGGTGGTGGAGCGCATCGCCAGCCGCAGCGGCCGCCCGGTGGCGAGCCTGATCGGCGACAGCGCCACGCTGAAGACGGTCAAGCCCGCCGAGTTCGCCGACGAGCGTTTCGGTGTGCCGACCATCAGCGACATTCTCAAGGAGCTCGACAAGCCGGGCCGCGACCCACGCCCCGAGTTCAAGGCCGCCGAGTTCCGCGAGGGGGTGGAGACGCTCCAGGACCTGGAGCCGGGCATGATCCTCGAAGGCAGCGTGACCAACGTCACCCACTTCGGCGCCTTCGTCGACATCGGCGTGCACCAGGATGGCCTGGT
>Ga0213835_100134_pt1 | contig 91504 bp, 71 predicted proteins | sample SWPATP01_FD_160576 | JGI IMG/M metagenome (GOLD analysis project Ga0213835, IMG submission 160576) | Coastal seawater microbial communities from Marineland, Florida, United States - SWPA TP0 #1 | ecosystem: Environmental > Aquatic > Marine > Coastal | place: USA: Florida | collected 2016-08-05 | reverse complement strand
GCATGTAGTGCGAGCGGATCAGATCATCGATCCGACGGACGCGCGTCTCCGAGTGCGGGTGGGTGCTGAGGATTTCGAGCTGTCGCGCGCTCCCAGCCGCCGCCCCGAGGATCTCCTGGATCTGTCGCGCCCCCTGCGGGTCGTAGCCCAGGTTGACCATGTAGCGCACGCCGAGCGCGTCGGCTTCCATCTCCTGCTCACGCCCGAACCGCAGCAGGTATCCCTGCCCCCCGACGCCGACCAAAATCGGCACGCCCGCCTGCACCCACTCGTTCTCGCTCATCCCCGCCGCGATCGCCGTCCCGATCATCAGCCCCTGCGCCAGCATCGCCCGGCTGATCCGCTCGGGCACGTGCTCAGCCGTCACGTGACCGATCTCGTGACCGATCACCGCCGCGAGCTGCGCCTCGTTGGTCATCCGCTTCGCGAGCCCGCGCGAGATGTACACCTTCCCCCCCGGCAGCGCGAACGCGTTGAGAATCTCCGAATCCAGCAGCGTGAAGCTCCACGGCAGGTTGGGGTAATTCGCCTCGGTCGTCGCCGCCATGCGCATGCCGATGTCGCGGATGTACGCTTGCAAGCGTTCATCGCGCACAGCCCCGCCGTACTCCTGCTCCAGCGCCGGCGCGGCCTCGGCCCCCAGCGCGATCTGTTGATCCAGCGACATGAACGAGAGCTGCGAACGCCCCGTCGCCGGGTTGGTCTTGCATCCGCCCAGCCCCATCGCCGCGAAGAGCGCCACGCCCACCGCGATCCACCGCCCCACCCCGGCGGCTCTCGCTCGGCGATCGGTGCTCGTGTGCTTCCCGTGCCTCGTTCGTGTGCGCATGCTGATGGTCTCCGTCCCGGTTCAGTGCCCGGGGCGACCGCGTAGGATCGATCCGTGCCCAAACCTCTCTTGACACACAATACCGCGCCCGCGCCGAGCCCGGAACCCGCCTGGCGGGATGACGAGCTCGCGTCGGACCCGCACGCCCACGCCGACAAGGCCCCCAAGGTCCGCGCGATGTTCGCCGCCATCGCGCGCTCCTACGACCTCAACAACCGCGTCCACTCGCTCTGGCAGGACCAGCGCTGGCGCGCCTCGGCCGTGCGCGCTGCCGCAGTTCAGCCGGGGGATCGCGTCCTCGACGTCGCCTGCGGCACCGGCGACCTCACCCAGGCCTTCGCCCGCACCCAAGCCGCCGAAGTCGTCGGGCTCGATTTCACCCGCCCCATGCTCGACATCGCCGAGCACAAGCAGACCCGCCTCCCCGCCGAGGCGGGCGCCAAAATCCGGTACATCGAGGGCGACGCGATGGCCCTCCCCTTCGCGGACGCCGAGTTCGACGTCCTCTCGATCGCCTTCGGTATCCGCAATGTCCAGCGACCGCTGGACGCGCTCGCGGAGTTCGCCCGCGTCCTCAAGCCCGGCGGTCGCCTGGTGATCCTGGAGTTTGACACGCCGCGATTCCCGCCCGTGCGCTGGTTTAATAGCTTCTACGCCGGGTGGGTCATGCCCAGGACGGCCACGCTCATCAGCCGCGATAAGTCCGGCGCCTACCGCTATCTCCCCAAGAGCGTCGGCGCGTTCATGCCCCGCGAAGCCCTGATGGACGCGATCGAGCGCGTCGGGTTCAAGAATGCGCGGGCCAAGCCCCTCAGCCTGGGGATCTGCGTCCGTTATCGCGCGGTCCGCGGGTAGGCCCGAGAACGTCCATCGTGGTTATCGGGCGTGATAGGCGCAAGCCCGGCGCGGTTTTTGTGGGCTGTGGTTTTGCGGGATGCGCGACCGATGCACCCTCGCCGCGCGTGGAAGGCGCGGGCGGGCGTCGTGGGGTTCAACCTCCGCCCGAGCGTCGTTGTTCAAACCATCACACAAGGAGACGGGAGATCGCGGTGGAACCGCGGGGCCCACGCACCACACGGAGCACCCCAGATGCCCACCGATCAGCACGTCGAGCGTTTCTTCGAAGTCCTCATCCACGGCGACCGCCCCGGCGCCCGGCGCATCGTCGCCGACCTCGAGCGACAGGGCAACACGCCCGACACGCTCATGAGCGACCTCTTCTGGCCCGCCTACGAGCTCATGGAACGCCTCTTCCGCAACGACCAGCTCACCCAGCTCAGCTACCGGCTCGCGACCCGCCTGCTCCGCGTGCTCGTGGACCAGGCCGCCCTGGCACTGGAGCCCGGGGCTCGCCTCGGACGCCGCGTCTTCGCGGTCTGTGGGCCGAACGACGCCGACGAGCTCGGCGCCCAGATGGCAGTCGATCTCCTCGAAGCCGGCGGGTTCGACGTCACCTACGCCGGGGGGGCGATCCCCGCCGACGAGATCCTCGGCTTCGTTCACGAGGAACGCCCGGACGTCCTGCTCATGTTCGCCTCCGCCCCCAGCGACCTCCCCGAGATCCGCGGCATGATCGACCACCTGCGCGAGATCAACGCCTGCCCGAACCTCCAGGTCGTGGTCGGCGGCGGGGTCTTCAACCGGGCCGACGGGCTCGCGGAGGAAATCGGGGCCGACCTCTGGGCGAGCGATCCGTTCGAGCTGGTCCACTCGATGACCCACGAGCCCGAGCGCCGGGCCGAGCCGACCCAGCGGACGGTGGGGCGGACGCGCCAGGTGCGTCAGTCCTCGTCCGGTCGCCGGGCTGCCTGACGAAACAAGGGTTTATGCCGGGTTGTGACGTTCCACACACCCCCGGCCACGCCGCGCGGGCCCTCACCGGGCCCGTCTGGCATTTTGTTCTGGAAATATTTGGTCAATGCGGGGCGATTGGCTTGCCATGGGGCGAAACCGGGTCACGCTGAAGGCGAACCAGTGCTGGGGCATCCCGTAGAATGGGGATGCCTGATGCCGTGCCCGGGCAACCGGAGGCCCGGGCGGGTGGTAGGCTTTGAGGTCCGGATCGGGAGGCGTCGGCGATGAGCATGTCCAAGCCCGAGGAGCGTCGCTTGATCAAGCTGGCCGCAGCCGGCGACCGCGACGCCGCAGCCGCCTTCATCCGCTGCCACCAGCAGAGCCTGTTCGCCTACCTGCTCCGCATGTCCGGCCGCCCCGACGTGGCTGAGGACATCGTGCAGGAAGCGTTCGTCCGCGTCCTGACCAACCTGGACCGCTTCGACCCCAAGTACCGCTTCAGCACATGGCTGTTCACGATCGCCCGCCGCCTGTACGTCAACGCCTGCCAGAAGCACAAGCCCGCGTACGACTCGGACATGGTCGGCGCCTGGGGCGGCGACTGGGACGCGCCCAGCAAGGCGACCCACGACGCCGAGACGACCACCAACGCCCGCTCGGCGATCGATCAGGCGCTCGCGAAGCTCAGCCCCGAGCAGCGCGAGGTGATCGTGCTGTTCCACCAGCTCGATTGGCCGATCGCGATCATCGCCCAGCACCTGGGCATGCCCGAGGGCACGGTCAAGAGCCACCTGCACCGCGGGCGTCGCAAGATGCGCGTGGTGTTCGAGAGCGACCAGCGCCTGCAGGCGCACGTGTCGGAGGTCTGGCGGGGATGAGCCGCCGCAACGGGCACAGCGCCGATGAGCCGCCCCGCGGGGCGCACGGAGCGCCCGACGCGGACGGTCTGCCCTTCGACCCCCAGCTCGAAGCCCAACTGGACGCCCTGCTCGACGGCGAGCTCGACGCCGACGCGCGCCGGGCGCTGTTCGAACGCCTCGCCCCGGAGGACCGGAGCCTGGAAGCGATCGCAGCGACGCGCGAGGTGCTCACCGAGCTCCGCCTGGGCCCGGCCGCGCCTGATCTCAGCGAGCGCATCCTCGGCCGCGTGGAGCAACGCCGACGGTTCCTCTCCCGCGGGTGGCGACGGTTCGTCACCACCGGCAGGGCGGCCGTGGCGGCGGGGATCCTGATCGGGATCGGGCTGACCGCGACGGCGCAGCGCCTCTGGCCGGAGGCGACCACGCTGGAGCACCGCCCCACGCCGCTAACCGGCTTGGTCGATAGCACGCGCGCCGACGCGATGCAGGGCTTTGAGGCGCTGGGTCGCACGCTCGGGCAGGCCCCCGTCATGGTCGCCGACCGCCTGGGCGACGCGCTGTTCCCGAGTGCCGACGCGATGCCCGCGCGCCCAGTGATGACCGCCCCCGCGTACGCGACGCTCACCCTCGGCCCGCGCGCCGACGCGCACGATCGCGCCGCCGAACGCACGGTCGAGATCTCCGCCGAGCTCTCGAGCGACCTGGGGATCGATCTCGCCGCTGTCGCGCGGTACCTGTCCTGCTCCAGCAGCCTTTGGCCCACGGGCGCGTGCGACACGGGCCCCTCGGGGCTTCGGGTCGTCGCTGCGCCCGAGACGGGCCTCGGGCCGATCGCGGTGTTCCATGTGGAGGGCGCCGACGCGCCGCTCGCGTTCCCGCTCGGCGTGGTGGAGGTTCGCTCGCCCACGTTCAACCCCGGCGCGATCCTCCGCGGCGGCACCGGGCTCCGCGTCCTGGAGATCCAGGTTCCCGCGGGCTCGGGCTCCGGGCGGTGCGTGCTGGTGGCGCGATGGACCCCGCCCTCGGGCGTGGTCGGCGCGGGCGATGCCGATCACCCCGACCGTCGCGCGCCCGCGCTCGACGATCTGCCGTGAACACGCCCCAACGCCCGACCCGGCGCCCGATCATGCATCCACGACGTGCGCTCTCCAGAACGCTCGCAGCCTTCGCCTCGCTCGCCGCGGTGCTGACTCTCTCCGCGCGCGCGCCGGCGGGTGATGCCTTGGCGTTGGTGGAGCCGTTGCGTCTGGAGGCGTCAGCCGTGATCGCGGTGGGGGACGCCGGCGCGCTGCGCCGCGCCCCGGCCGGTCGCGCGATCGCCGCGATGCTCCACGACGCGGGTCTGCTGGAACGGACCGCTGGCGCATGGGCGGAACTGGCCCGCGCGATCGAGATGGAGCCGGACGCGGCGCTCGAAGGGCTGCTCGGGCGACGGGCGGCTCTGGTCGTCCAGCCCGCGCCGCAGGACGCGCCCCGGCGAGCCGTCTTCCCCCAAGGCCGCCCCGCCGACGCGGCGCGATGGCTCCTGCTCAGCGAGATCGGGCCCGACGAGGCGGCACGACTCCGGCGCGGGCTCCGCCCCGCACCGCGGGGCGTGCTCGCGGGGCGACCGATCTATGCGCTCGAGCAAGGGCGGTACGAGCTCGCGCTGGATCGGCTCGAGGGCGGGCGGTGGCTGCTGCTGCTCGCGCCGGGTGGTCGCGGCGGGATGCTGGAGAGCGCGCTGGGCGCGCCTGCGCAAGCCGCCGCGGGCGCGTCCGCGGGGGAGCTGGTCGCCCAGCTCCGCGAGCTGGGGCAAGGCGACGTGCACGCCGCGTTCCGCCTTGGCGAGGCGAGCGTCGCCGTCGCGGGTTCGATCCGTGGGCACGAGCTGGTCATGCTGGCGCGGTCGAGCCCGGGCTTGCTGTGGGCGCCGCGGGATTGCTGCGTCGGGTACAGGCTCTGGCCCGCGCAGGCGGCGGCTTCCGTGCCCGAGGACGCGATCCTCGCCGCGTTCGGCGTGCGCGATCGACTGAACCCCGAGCTCCGCGTGCCCGGCTTTCTCCCCGGGCTGCCCGGCGTCTTCGGGCGCGACCTGCCCGCGTTCCTCGAAGCGTTCAAGGGACGCATCGCGCTCATCCTCGCCGAAGCCCCCCCGACTGCCGAGCATGCCGAGTCACCCAAGCCCCGCCCGATCACGATCGAACTCCTCGCGGAGCTGGACGACGTCGGTCAGGACGCGGTCGCGGGGGACCGGGCGATGGCGGGCGTCGTCGCGCTGGCGCGCGGGCTGGCGATGCTGCAACCCCCGGGCGCGCACATCGACGGCGCGCCGGATTTTGAGGGTCGGTTCCCCGCGGCGCTGCGCTCGGCCCCGATCGGCGCGGGAGCCGTGCGGTTCGGACGCGACCCGGTCGTGAGCTGGCACTATCTGGACAACCCCGCCCAGGCGCCGCGCCTGGAGGCGGTGCGCCCCGGGTGGTGGGCCGCCCGGCTGGGCGCGTCCTCGCCCGAAGGGGGCGCGCCCGAGCCCCGCGTGAGCGAGCTGGGCCCGAAATCCGCCCTCGTCGGCCCGGGCGTGCTCGTCTCCTTCGGGCACGCACGCCCCGATCGACTCGCCGCCACCCTCCGCGAGATGGGCTTCACCGACCTCGGCGGCGTCGTGCCCGCGATGGCATGGATCGACCGCCTGAGCTGGGTCGCCCAGCCCGCCGGCGAGGCCCGCATCGCGTCGCAGGTCCGGATTCGGTTTAAGGACGACAAGCTGCAGGACTGAGGCGAGGCCCCATCCTCCGCACTTGTTGAAATCTCCATAGACCGAATCCGATACAATCCAGCAGCATCGTGATTGGGGGAACCTCAATGGAAGCGGCGCTCAATCGAACAAACCCCGCAGCGCTTGTCGGCATCGCGCTGGCCACCGTCGGCGTCGGCGCGGTTCTCGGTGCGTTGACCAATGCCATCAATGGTGCCGTCAGCCCGATGTACTTCCACACGATCCTTGGTTGGGATCACGTCGAGAACATCTGGCGTGCCGCGATCGCGCAGGGCATCTTCGAGGGGTTGATCTACGGAGCGATCTTCTCGGTTGTCTTTACGCTGGTCGTCGGACTCGTGTCCAGGGCCCGCGCGCCGTTCGGCTTCGCAATGAAGCATCTCATCGTCGCCGGCGGCATTGCGCTGTTGGCTTGGTGCCTTGGTGGTGTCATTGCCATGGCGCTCGCGGCAATCAGCCCCGATTTTTACCGCAATACATTCGTTGGCGTGCCCTCCGATTTCTGGGAGATGCTCAGATACGCCTGGGTCGGCGGCTCGATCTGGGGCGTCTTGTTCGGGGCGGTCTTGGCCGTGGTCATCGCATCGGTCTTGGCTGTGACGGACTGGCGACGGCGGACCCAGCCGGGCGCATAACCAAGCGCTGCACGAACGCTGCAACGGACCGGCCCCGCGTCGGTGGATCCTCTTCCTTTCTATCCTCTCTTCATGCTCTTCCTCGGCATCGACCTCGGCACCAGCGCGAGCAAAGCCGTCCTGATTGACGATCGCGGCGGCGTGCTCGCGACGGGTTCGTCCGACCACCCCATCGCCCGACCGCACCCCGGGTGGAGCGAGCAGCACCCCGAGGACTGGTGGCAGAGCGCCTGCCGAGCGGGGCGCGAGGCGATCGAGCGTGCGGGCGTCGCGCCCGACGGCGTCCGCGCGGTCGGGCTCAGCGGGCAGATGCACGGCTCGGTCCTGCTGAACGAACGCGACGAGCCCGTCCGCCCCGCCCTGCTCTGGAACGATCAGCGCACCGCGCGCGAGTGCGAAGAGATCGAGCAACGCGTCGGCGGGCGCCGGGCGATGGTCGAACGCGTCGGCAACGCGGCGCTCGCGGGGTTCACGCTGCCGAAGCTGCTCTGGGTGCGTGCGCACGAGCCCGAGCGGTGGGCGAGCGTGCGACGGGTGATGATGCCGAAGGATTACCTCGCTTTGCGCCTCGCCGGCGTTCACGCGACCGACGTCGGCGACGCCTCGGGCACGCTGCTGTTCGATATCGATCGGCGCGACTGGCACGCGGGCATGCTCGAACTTTTTGAGCTGGACCCGGCGCTGTTCCCGAGGGCGGCCGAGAGCGCGAGCGTGCTTAGCGCGGTGCACGCGGACGGGGCATCAGCGCTCGGCGTGCGCACGGGCACGCCGGTGGTCATCGGGTCGGGCGATAACCAGACCGGCGCGATCGGCGCGGGCGTGGTCGAGCCCGGGCTGGCGCTGGTCACGATCGGGACCAGCGGCGTCGTCTATGCGCACGCCGATCAGCCGAGGCGGGATCTGGATGAAGCCGCGCCGGGGCGGCTGCACACGATGTGCGCAGCCGACGGGTCGGTGCGCACGCCCGGGGCGTGGTCGGTGACGGGGTGCACGTTGTCCGCTGGCGGGGCGCTGGCGTGGGCGCGGTCGGTCCTTGCGCCCGGGATGAGCTACAGCGAACTGGTCGAGTCGGCGTTCACCAACGCGCCCGTCGGCTCGCGCGGGCTGCTGTTCCTCCCGCACCTGACCGGCGAGCGATGCCCGTACCCCGATCCCGACGCACGCGGGGCGTGGATCGGGCTGACGGCGAGGCACGACCGGGATTGCCTCGTGCGGAGCGTGATCGAGGGCGTGACGTGCAGCCTCGCGATGATCGCGGACCTGGCGCGCGGGGCGGGGGCCGGGTTCGAGCGCTGCCGAGTGGGCGGCGGCGGGGCGTCGAGCCCGGCGTGGCGCGGGCTGCTGGCGGGCGCGGTCGGCGTCCCGATGTCGGTGCCGACGACAACCGAGGGCCCGGCGTTCGGGGCGGCGCTGCTCGCGGGCGTCGGCGCGGGGCACTGGGCGAACGCGGGCGAGGCGGCCCGCGCGGCTGTGCGCGACGTGGAGACGACCCAGCCCACCCCGGAAGGCGCCCAAGCGTTCGCCCCAGTCCGGGCGGCTTGGGCGGAGGTGTACGGACGCGTGCGCCCGCTGGGGATGGCGATGGGGGCGCTGGATCGTTGAGAGGGGGAGAAGGTTAAGGAGCCGGGAAAAGCTGCGCGTTTCCCGGGCACCGGAGCGGGCACCGGAGGGTGTGCGCCCGTTGCAGGTGGGGCTGGGGTGCTGGATCGTTGATGCGGGCTCGAAGTGTTGGCGAAAACACGGTTTGGGCGACCTAGAGTTGATGGCTGCGCCCGGGCGGCGGCGGGGTTGCCCCGCGACCCGGTCCCGGCGGGCTTTTTTCCCGAACAGGCGGTTGACCCATGTCCACGCACGAAGCCGCGAGGCTCCGCAACGTCGCCATCATCGCGCACGTCGACCACGGCAAGACCAGCCTGGTCGATCAGCTCCTCAAGCAGTCGGGCATGTTCCGCGAGGGGGAGCTGGAGAAGCTCGCCGGCGGGCAGCACGACCTCATCATGGACTCCAACCCGCTGGAGCGCGAGCGCGGGATCACGATCCTGAGCAAGAACTGTGCGGTGACCTACCGCGCCCTGGACGGGCAGGACTACCGGATCAACATCCTCGACACGCCCGGTCACGCGGACTTCGGCGGCGAGGTCGAGCGCGTGCTGCGCATGGCCGACGGGTGCCTGGTGCTCGTCGACGCGTTCGAGGGCCCGATGCCGCAGACCAAGTTCGTGCTGGGCAAGGCGCTGGCGGCGGGTCTGAAGCCGGTGGTGGTGGTGAACAAGTGCGACCGCCCGGACCAGCGAGCCGACGAGGTGCTGGGCGAGGTGTTCGACCTGCTGGCCGAGCTCGGGGCCGACGACCACGCGCTGGATTTCCAGACCGTGTACGCGAGCGCCAAGAACGGGTGGGCGACGGACCACATCGACGACGGGATCCCGACCAGCGGGGACATGCGCGCGATCTTCGAGGCGATCATCCACGGCGTGCGGGCGCCGTCGGACGACGCGAGCGCGCCGCTGCAGATGCTGGTGACGACGCTGGACTACTCGGAGTACGTGGGTCGGATCGGGATCGGTCGCGTGTTCGCGGGCGAGCTGAAGGCCGGGCAGCGGGTGGCGGTGGTGAAGCGTGACGGTCGGGTTGTGCAGGCTCGCCTTGGGAAGCTGGAGGCGTTCGAAGGGCTCGGGCGTCGGGAGGCGGAGCGCATCGGGGCGGGTGACCTGTGCGCGGTGAGCGGGATCGAGGGCGTGGACATCGGCGACACGCTGTGCGCGGTGGAGAGCCCGGTGGGGCTGCCGCCGGTTTCGATTGACGAGCCGACGCTGAGCATGACGTTCCGGATCAACGACTCCCCGTTCGCGGGTCAGGAGGGGGACTACGTCACGAGCCGCCAGGTTCGAGATCGGCTGATGAAGGAGCTGGAGCGGAACGTGGCGTTGCGTGTGGAGCCGGGCGCGGGTTCGGAGGAGTTCATCGTCGCGGGGCGTGGTGTGCTGCACCTGGGCATCCTGCTGGAGACGATGCGTCGCGAGGGGTTCGAGCTGAGCGTGGGTCGCCCGCACGTGATCACGCGCGAGATCGACGGCGTGGAGCACGAGCCGATCGAGACGCTGGTGGTCGATGCGCCCAACGGCGGCGTCGGCTCGGTGATGGAACTGGTCGGCGGGCGTCGGGGCGAGCTCAAGCGGATGGAGCCGCGGGGCTCGGACGTGACGCACCTGGTGTTCGAGATCACGAGCCGGGCGTTGATCGGGCTGCGCAGCCGGCTGCTGACGGCGACGCAGGGGGAGGCGATCATCCACCACCGGTTCGATCGGTTCGTGCCGATCTCGGGCGAGCGCCCGCGCCGCCCGAACGGCGTCATGATCGCGACCGAGGGCGGTCAGGTGACGGCGTACGCGGTGGAGGGTCTGGGCGACCGCGGGCTGCTGTTCGTGGAGCCGGGGGAGAAGGTGTACGCCGGCCAGGTGGTCGGCGAGCACAACCGGGACACGGACCTCCCGGTGAACGTGGTTCGCGCCAAGCAGCTCAACAACATTCGGAGCGCGAACAAGGAAGCGTTCGTGACGCTGAAAGCCGCGAGGCGGATGAGCCTGGAGCAGTGCCTGGAGTACGTGGAAGAGGACGAGTACGTGGAGCTGACGCCGACGAGCGTGCGCCTGCGGAAGAAGATCCTCGACGAGGGGGCGCGCCGTCGGGCGGAGCGGTCGGGCAAGGACAGGGCGAAGGCGGGGGTTTGAGCGGAAGCTCGGAGCTCAGAACTCAGAGCAGCGGATCGGATTTCGCCATTGGCGCGGTGCGCGATCCGATCTGTTGCTCTGAGTTCTGAGTTCTGAGTTCTTCCCCGCTCACCCCGCGACCAAGCTCGGGCCTGGCACCGCGCTCGGCATCGTCAGAAAGTTGCGCAGCAGCGCCGGGCCGGCGTCGGTCAGGAAGCTCTCGGGGTGGAACTGCACGCCTTCGAGCGGCGCCTTGCTGGGGTCGCCCCAGACGCGACGCAGACCCATGACCACCCGCTGCGAACCCGCGCCCGGCGTCGAGGGCGCGGGGTCCTCGGTCCAGGCGGAGACGGCCCACCCGTCGCGCCCCGCCGAACCTTCAAGGTCCTGATCCGGGATCGTGTCCGGGCGCACGACCAGCGAGTGGTACCGCGTCGCGGTGAACGGCGAGGGGAGCCCGGCGAAGACGCCGCGACCGTCGTGGTGCACCGGGCTGGTCTTGCCGTGCATCAGCACGTCGTGACGGACGACGCGCATCGCGTGCCGATCCGCGATGCACTGGTGCCCGAGGCAGACGCCGAGGATCGGGATGCGCCCGGCAAAGTGCGCGATGAAGTCGCTGCTGCTGCCCGCCTCGCTCGGCGTGCACGGGCCGGGGCTGATGAGCAAACGGCTCGGCCCGCGACCGGCGTTCAACCGCTCGGCTTCCTCCGGCGTCAGCTTGTCGTTCCGAACCACCACCAAGTCCTCACCCAGACGCAGCGAAGGGTCCAGCTCGCCCAGGCGGTGGACCAGGTTCCAGGTGAAGCTGTCGTAATTGTCGATGATCAGGATCACGGGGAAGGGTAGGAGGGAGGAGGTAGGCACTAGGCACTCGGTGGGTGGGGGTTGGGCTTGAGCAGGCAGGGGTTGGATCAGCGGGGGTGGGTCGCCGGGATTTTGAGAGTGTGGCTCTGGTGCCGCTTGGCTTTGGCCCAGCTTGACCCAGCTTGACCCAGCTTGGCACGGCGCGCGGCGAAGGCCGCCCGAAACGACGGCCTCGCGCCTCCCTCTCCCTCTGCCTAGTGCCTAGTGCCTAGTGCCCAATCCCTAGTGCCTTCCTACGCCGCTTCCAGATCACTCCGGAGCGTGCCAGCCACGCCGTCGCGGGTGCAGTAGAAGAACTGATCGGTGATGGGGTAGGGCAGTCGGCGGTAGTCGTGCTGCACGCGGTCGCGGAGGCGTTTGAGGAAGGGGTAAGGGCCTTCGCTCAGGGCGACGAACATATCCCGGGCCGGGGTGGCGACGTAGAAGTTCCCGCCGAGCTGGGGCGCGAGGCGGAGGTAGAGCCCGCCCATCAGCACGCGGGCGGCGTCGTAGCCGTCCTGCTCGCTGAGGATCGCGGCCTTGCCGCCCTCCTTGCTCTCGATGATCTGGATTTCCAGATCCGGCGCGTAGTTTTCAAGGTTCTTCCGCGCGATCTCTTCGAGTTCGTCCGCGTCGACCCGCCAGCGGATGAGCTGCTCGGTCGTGATGCTGACGGTCATGCTGGGCATGTCGGTCACGAAGACGATGACCGTGTTGTTGACGAACGGGACGTGGGCGACCATCTCGCGGTTGAGATGCTCGAAGATCGATTCGGGCTGGATGCGCGGCATGATGCGGCTTCGGGCGAAGTCGAAGCTCATCGCCGCCACTTCGCTCGCTTCGGCGCTGAAGAGCTGTTCGAGGTAGTGGGTGATGATCTCCGAGCCGCGGTCGGGCTCGTGGGTGACCATGCGGAAGAGGTTTTCGAGATCCAGGCGGCGCCCGTTGACCAGGAGCTCGCGCGGGCCGGTGTGATCGACCTCGAACCCGGGTCGCATCTGCTTGAGCAGCCCGGCGACGAAGTCGCCGAAGGCGCTGGGATCGTGCGGGATCGGCGACGACATGGGCACACAACCTCCCCTGCACCCCCGGGGGCGTCGCCCGCGCGGGGCCGACGGGCGGGGGTGACGCACCCCGCCGATCGGTCGGCTGGGTTCATCGACCGGCAACCCCCCCGGTCTTACCGATGGATCGGGTGGCGTGGCGGAGCCGAGCCGCAGAAGCCGCACATCTCGCCGCAAACCCACGCGACCCACCCCGAGCTAAGCCCGGAAAGCTTGATCGGGGTTCCATTCGCGGGGAGATATCCACCAGTTCTGGGTGTGTCCGTGGTGATTGGGGTGTGGGGGTCTGGCGTGTGGCGTTCGCGGGCGTGGCGTTGATGAGGGTGGTTGGGTAGAATCGCTACTCTCGCGGGGCGTGGGCGCCCGGACCCGGTCGTGAATCCGGGTGGTCGTTGTCGGCTTGCCCGGCGTTTCCCGCGCGCGAGGTTCGGAGCACACACCGTGACGGAAGCCGAAATCGAAGCGAAGGTCATCGACATCGTCGCCGAGCAGATGAACGTGACGGACCGCGCGAAGATCACGCGGGAGACGCGGTTCGTCGAGGACCTGAACGCCGACAGCCTGGACACGGTCGAGCTGGTGATGGAGTTCGAGGACGTGTTCGAGACCTCGATCCCGGACGACCAGGCCGAGAAGATCAAGACCGTCGGCGAGGCCGTCGCGTTCCTGTCCCGTGCCCACGAGAGCAGCGAGAGCTGACCCGGTCGGCGTCCGCCCGGGCTTGTGCTCGCGGGCGCTGGTCGGATCGCACGCGGGCAACCGTTCTGAGCATCGCCCCGGCCCGGCGCACCCCGCCGAGCGGCGGGCTGTCGCGCCGGTCGGGCCCGAGGGGTAGGATCCACGCAACATGAGCGCACGCGAACGAGCCGGGCCCAGGATCGTCATCACCGGCATGGGCGCCCTGACCGACCTCGGGCTGGACGCCGCCGCCACCTGGCGTGGCATGCGCGAGGGCTCCAGCGGGATCCGGCGCATCTCGGGCGAAGGCTTCGACCGCGAGCTGGACAAGTGGGCGGTCACCATCGCCGGGCAGGTCCAGGGCTTCGATCCCGACGCCGCGATCGACCCGCGCGAGGCCCGACGCCTCGACCGGTTCACCCAGCTCGGCGTGGCGGCGGGCATCCAGGCGGTGCAGCAGTCGGGGATCGAGTTCGGGAAACTCGACCCGGAGCGTTGCGGCGTCTGCATCGGCTCGGGTGTGGGCGGGATCAGCACGATCGAGGAATCGGTCAAGGTCCTCGAAGCTCGCGGCGGGCACCGGATTAACCCGTTCACCGTCCCGCGGCTGATGGTCAACGCCGTCGCGGGGAACCTGAGCATCCGGTACGGGCTCATGGGCCCGGCCGGGGCGCACGCGACGGCGTGCGCCTCCTCCGGGCACGCGATCGCCGACGCGGTGACGCAGATCCGCCTGGGGCGTGCGGACGTGATGCTCGCCGGCGGGGCCGAGGCGGCGGTGACCCCGCTCTGCATCGGCGCGTTCATGACGATGAAGGCGCTGAGCACGCGGAACGACGAGCCGACGCGCGCGAGCCGCCCGTTTGACCAGGACCGCGACGGGTTCGTCCTCGCCGAGGGGGCGGCTTGCTTCGTGCTGGAGACCGAGGCCCACGCTCGTGCCCGCGGGGCGACGATCCTGGGCGAGCTGGTCGGGTCCGGGAACAGCTGCGACGCGTCGCACATCACCGCGCCGGATTCTGAAGGCCGCGGCGCGGCCCGCAGCATGCGTTGGGCGCTCGAAGACGCCGGGCTGGATCCGACGGACATCGATTACATCAACGCGCACGGCACCAGCACGCCGCTGGGCGATAAGGCCGAGGTCGCCGCGGTGCTGAGTGTCTTCGGCGACCACGCGCGAAAGTCCACCGGCGGCAAGCTGCGGATGAGCTCGACCAAGAGCGTCCACGGGCACACACTGGGCGCCTCGGGCGCGGTGGAGCTGGTGGCGTGCCTGGGCGCGATCCGGGAGGGCGTGGTCCCGCCGACGATCAACCTGGAGAAGCCCGACGAGGGCGCCGACGTGCACCTGGTGCCGAACCAGGCCGAGAACCACCGCGTGCGGTACGCGATGAACAACACCTTCGGCTTCGGCGGGCACAACGTCACGCTGATCGTCGGGCGCTACGACGCCTGAACGCCCCCGCACACGGAGCCCACGCCGATGCTGCACCCCGCCCCCGTCACCCAGCTCCCCGCCCACGTCGCTCGCGGCAAGCTGCTCGAGCAGGTGGACGCGACCGCGACCACGCCGGCGTATGTCGTGCTGACTTTCCCCAACACTAGCTACCGCCTGCGCCTGCACCCCGAGGGGGGCGTGCGTGCCGAGCTGGGCAAGCGCATCGAGGGCGTGATCCACGCCGATGCGCGCCGGGTCGACAAGGTCGGCTCCGGCGGGCGGTACGTCGAGCCGGTGTTCGGGCGCCCGCGGCGCGTGCAGGGCTCGGTGGTGGCGAAGGACGAGAAGGCGAACACGATCACGGTGCACGCGGGCGTGCCGATCGTCTGTCGCCTGACGGACGCGCGCCAGCGGGCCGACCAGTTCGAGGTCGGGGATTTCGTGAGCTTCGACGTCCTCCGCGGCGCGACGTTTACAGAAAACGCGTAAGCCGCCGTGCCACGGACGTCCCGCCCGTGCGATCTCCCCTTCGATATCCGGATCCGGTGCCATGGAAACGCGCAGGCCGTCCGCGGCCGGAGCATTTCCATGTCGCCGTCACGCGACGCACCCGGCCCGGAAAAGCTGCGCCCGAAGCGGGCTCCGCGTTTCCGGGGCACCGGATTGTCCCGTCGCGTCACGCCTTCTTTATGACTCAATCCGCGGGTCCACCCAGCGGTAGAGCACGTCTACCGCGAGGTTGAACAGGATCAGCATCGTCGAGAAGATCAGCACCACGCCCATGATCAGGAACAGGTCCTTGTTCTGCACGGCGTTGACGAAGTGCTGTCCCAGCCCCGGGATGTTGAAGACACGCTCGACGACGAAGGAGCCGGTCATCGCGTACGCGGTCGCGGGCCCGAGGAAGCTGAGCACGGGGAGGAAGGCGTTCTTGAGCGCGTGCTTGAGGAGGACGCGGGTTTCATCGAGCCCCTTGGCGCGGGCCGTGCGGACGTAGTCGGTCCCGAGGGCGTCGATCATGCCCATGCGGGTGAGCCGGGCGATGTAGGCGGCAAACGGCAGGCTGAGCGTGACAGCCGGGAGGACCATCGTCCGCACGCCGCCCCACCCGCCGACGGGGAAGACGGGGATCAGCACCGCGAACAGCAGGAGCAGGACGGTCCCGATGACAAAGCTCGGGAGGCTGATGCCGACCAGCGCGACGGCGAGGGTCGCGAGGTCCGCCGGGCTGTTGGGCTTGACTGCGCCGACGACGCCGGCGAACACGCCGACGACGACCGCGAGCAGGATCGCCGCCGCCCCGAGCGTCACCGACACCGGCAGGCTGCCCGCGATGATCTCGTTGACCGACCAGTCTTCATACTGCAGGCTCGGGCCGAGGTCGAAGATCGGGCGCGCCGGCGGGGAGGAGCCGGTCTCGACGGCCCGTGCGGCGTCCGACGCCCGCTGCCCGCTCAGCGTGTCCAGCACCCACTCCAGCCCCGTCGCGCTCCGCAGGTAGCTGGTGAAAAAGCGCGGGAAGCTGTCCAGGTTGTACTGGCGCTGCATCTGCTCGACGACCTGCGGCGGGGGCTGACGACCCTCCGGGTTCTCCAGCGGGTTGCCCGGCACCGCCCACGCGAGCGTCAGCGTGATCGTGTAGATGACCAGCACGATCACCGGCAGCTGCAACAGACGTCGAACAATCAGACCCGTCATCAGGGGCGAGTCTACACCCCGCGACCCACCTGCGGGCTCCGCTACCCTCTGCGCGTGGACGACGATCTCGACGACACCGACCAACTCGATGACGCCTTCGACTCGGCCGGCGCGCCCCGCGGGCACGTGCCCGTGCTGCTGGACGAGGTGCTCGCGCTGCTCGCGCCCGAGCCGGGGGGGGTGTACGTCGACGCGACGGCCGGCTTGGGCGGGCACGCCGCGGCGATCGCGCCGAAGCTGTCACCGGGTGGAACGGTGGTGCTGAACGATCTGGATCCGGGGAACCTGGACGCCGCGCGGGCGCGGGTGGAAGGGGCACTCCCGCCCGAATCGGGCGTGCGGGTCGTGACGATCCACGGCGGGTTCGCCGAGCTGCCCCGCCGATTGCCGGAGCTGGGGCTGAGTGCGGACATGGTGCTCGCGGATCTGGGCTTCAGCTCGAACCAGGTGGACGACCCGGCGCGCGGGCTGAGCTTCCGCTCGGACGGCCCGCTGGACATGCGCCTGAACCCCGACGCGCCCCTGACGGCTGCGGACCTGGTGAACGAGCTGCCCGAGGCGGAACTGGCCGACATCCTGTGGCGGTACGGGGAGGAGCGGGCGTCGCGCCGGGTCGCGGCAAAGATTGTGGCCGCCCGCGCACAGAGACCGATATCCACGACTGGACAGTTGGCCGAGATCGTGCGCGCGGGCGTGGGTTTTGCGCGTCGTCCTGCGAAGGGCGCGTGTCGATCCGGGCGCGGGCCGTCTCGCGGGATCGACCCGGCGACCCGCTCGTTCCAGGCGCTGCGGATCGCCGTGAACGACGAGCTGGGGAGCCTCGGGGTCTTCCTGACCGGTGTCCAGCGGAGCGCGGAGCGGGCGCAGGCCCGGGGAGGGCACGAGACGGCACAACAGGACTGGCTCCGACCGGGGGCGCGCGTCGCGGTCATCGCCTTCCACTCGCTGGAGGATCGACCGGTGAAGCAGGCGTTCGTCGCGATGGGGCAGTCGGGGGTGGTGGAGCGCCTCACGCGCAAAGCCGTGCAGGCGGGCGAGGCGGAGATCGGCATCAACCCCCGCGCCAGGTCGGCACGCCTCCGGGCGGTGCGGCTCCTGGGGTAGAGGCGGGGGTAGAGGCATACGGCTTGCGGATCGGTTCAGCGACCGGTCGGCGGGGTTTCGGAACTTCGGGCTCGGGCGGTGCCCCCTCGCACGGACGTCGAGGCGTGCTCGCTCGGGCTGATCTCGTGCCATCGCCCGGTGGGTCTGCACCCGCTCGGGCGCCATCAACGCAGGGACGCGGCCGTGACTCGAGAGCACAAGCTGGCGCTGATCATCGGGTTCTCCCTCGTGCTGATCGTGGGGGTTCTGGTTTCCGACCATCTGTCGCAGGCGAGCCGGGTGCAACTCGACGGCTCCGGGGCAGACGACGCGGGTCGGATCGCGTTGACGCCGGTCGAGCCGGTGCGTCCGGCCGTGCGCGCGCCCGCGCCCCCGGTCGAAGCCGTGGAACGCCTGAACCAGCGCCTCGCCGGCGTGGAGCCCGCGCCGGAGCCCCAGCCCCGCGCGTTCGACGCGCTCGCCGAGGCGCTGTCGGCCCCTGTGGAGACGCTCGACCTCGAGCCCGCGCGCCGGGAACGGTCCCGCGTGCTCGACGCCCCGCTCGCGATGATCGAGCAGGGGGCGGCTGAGCTGATCCACCAGGGCGGGAACCTGATCGACCAGATCGGTCAGGTGCGCATGCCGACGGCTTTGCAGGTCGTGCAGCGCGAGACGCCCAATGCCGTCCTGCGTTACACCGTGCAGCCCGGGGATTCGCTTTTCCAGATCGCCCGCGCGCACTACGGCGACGGGAACCTCTGGCGCGCGCTCGCCGCCGCCAACGAGGGGAAGATCGGCGCCGACGGCACCGTCCGCGTCGGTGTTTCGCTCGTGCTGCCGGATCGGCTTGAGGGCCGCCCGGTGCTGAGCGGATGGAACAGCGCCGGCACGCAGGCGACGCCGCCGGCGCGAACCGCCAGCACACCTGCGCCGACCCCCGCCCCCGCGGCTTCGGCGCCCGCTGTCGCCGGCGCGCGCACGTACACGGTGCAGCGGAACGACACGCTCGGGCAGATCGCCCAGCGTGAGCTGGGCACGGTGCGCCGGATGCGGGAGATCCTGGAGCTGAATCAGGATCGGATCCGGGACGCTGACGACATCCGCGTGGGCATGACCCTCCGCCTCCCGCCCCGGTGATTGAGGACGACGGAGGGCGCGCGTGTTCGCGAAGCTCGTGGTGATGATCCTGGCGTGCGGGGTTTGTGGCGGGACGCTGCTCTCGCTGCGTCACGCGCGGATTCAGGCGGCTCACGAGATGGCCGAGGCCCGGCTCCGCATCCGACACCACGAGCGCGAGCTCCAAAGACTCCGGGCCGAGATCGCTTTGCGCATCACGCCGGAGCAGGTCGAGGCGATGGCGACGATGCTGGGCCCGCTCCAGCCGGCGGTGCCCGAAGGCTGCCCACCCCCGCCCGAAGCCTGGTGGCTGACCCCGATGCCGGGATTGGCCGACGACCCGATGACGCGCGTTGAGGGCCCGGCGTGATGCGTCGCGTCGCGGTCGGGCTTTGGCGCTGGCTGCGCGGGTGGTCGCGTGCGGAGATGGTGCCGGCGTGCGTGGTGCTGTCGGTGCTGGTGCTGTTTGCGCTCGCGTTCGCCGAGGTGGTGAAGCTGCAGACGGACCCGGACCCGCGTCTGAAGGCGCGGATCGCGGTGCGCGAGGCGCGCGCGACGACGCCGGGCATCCGCGGCGACATCGTGGACCGTCGCGGGCGTGTGCTTGCGACGACGCGGTTCGCGTGGCGTGTTTTCATCGATCCGGTGCAACTGCCGACCGAGCCCGACGAGGTCATCGGCACCCTCGCCGAGATCCTGCACGAGGACGCGCCCTCGATCGGCGTGCGAGTGCTCCACGCGCTCGCGGTCAACGAGCAACGCCTCCGCGAAGCAGGGGTGCACGAGGGGAACGACGACCGATCGGATGCATCGGCGGGCGAGAGTCGATGGCGGCGCGCCTGGGCCGCGCTCGCGGAAGCGTGGGGTCGCGGGCGGAACGATCCGGAGACGGATTCGGCTCGCGCGGCCCGTTTGCAGCGGTACGTCCGCGTGGGCCCGGTGCTGACCGATGCCCAGGCCGCCAGCGTGCGCGCGCAGCGACTCCCCGGCGTGCACCTGGAGCGCATCCCCGTCCGCGAGAGCCCCGGCGGGATGCTCGCAGCGAACATCGTCGGGCGGTTCAGCCCGGATGAAGAAGGGCGGATCGGGCTGGAGCGCGTGCGCCACGAGGCGCTCGAAGCGCCCTCAGCCGTCGCGCGGTACGCGCGCGACGCGCGCGGGCAGGCGCTCTGGATCGAGGCGGGGGACTGGGAGCCGATCCGTCGCGGCGCGCCCGTGGCGCTCTCGATCGATCTGGAGTTGCAGCGGATCGCGATCGAGGAGTTGCGGCGCGGCGTGGAGCGGGCCGAGGCGCAGGGCGGGCGCATCATCCTGATGGACCCGTACACGGGCGAGATCCTCGCGATGGCCGACGTTCGGCGTGACGCGAAGGGCGTGGTCCCGATCCCGTGGGTGAAGCGCGAGCTGGCGCGCGCCGACGAACCGGAGTTCCCGGACTTTTTCACGAGCCGAGCGCCACGCCTGCTGGTGGTGCCCGAGGACGAGCGTGCGAAGCTGCACCCGGCTTTGGCGGTGAACCGCTGCGTGGAGGCGATCTACGAGCCGGGCTCGACGTTCAAGCCGTTCTTGTGGGCTTCGGCGCTGGCGGCGGGGGTGGTGAAGCCGGAGGAGGTGATCGACACCGAGGGTGGTCGGTTCCGGACCTCCTACGGTCGTTCGCTGGAGGACGTGGTCAAGCGGGAGCGCCAGAGCTGGATGGACGTGCTGGTGAACTCCAGCAACATCGGGATGGTGAAGGTGGTGGAGCGGATGGAGCCGCGCCAGGTGCACGGCTCGATCCTGGCGTTCGGGTTTGGTCGTCGGACGGGCGTGCCGCTGCCGGGCGAGCCTCGCGGGATGGTGACGGGTCTTCGGAACTGGTCGAAGTACACGCACACGTCGGTCGCGTTCGGGCATGAGGTGGCGGTGACGCCGCTGCAGATGGTTCGTGCGTTCAGCGCGTTCGCGCGTCCGGGCGAGTTGGCGGGGACGCTGCCGACGGTGCGCATGTCGGCTTCGAGCGAGCAGGATGCGGAGATCGCCGAGCGTGCGGTGCCGGCCTGGGCGGCGGTGCTGGCGCGGACGCCGATGGAGACGGTCGTGGACCAGATGCGCCAGCGGGAGGTGACCAAGCGCCGGCGCGAGGGGCTGACGCCCGAGCCCGAGCCGCGGTACCGCCTGTTCGGCAAGAGTGGGACGGCGAAGGTCGCGGTAGGGGATCCGCCGGAGGGGATGCGCCGCCCGCGGGGCGTGCCGGCGTACCTGCCGAGGCAGTACCACTCCAGCTTCATCGCCGCCGGCCCGAGCGAGGCCCCGCGCCTGGTCGCCCTGGTCATTATCGATGATCCGAGCCCGGAACTGGTTCGAAGAAGGGAAGCGTTCGGGTCGCACGTGGCGGGCCCGGTGGTGAGCCGAGTGATGGAGCGTGGGTTGCTGTACCTGGGGGTTCCCCCGAGCCCGGCGAGGGAGGCGGAGCCCGCGCCGTCGGCGACGACGGCTAGGGCACGGTGATGAAAAACCCGGGAAAATCCTCTCGGTGGGGCGGAAAACTCCTTGCAGCCCCGGAACCGGGGTGGTAAACTCGATGTGTGGTTGATTCTGGTCGTTCCGTTTCGGCGTGCGCCGGGCGGGACGAAGCCAAGGCGACCGAGACAAGACACCCGTTTGGACCGTCGGTGCGGGATTGAGAGCCCGCCCGAAGCACTCAGATAGGAGAGGGCATCATGATGCGGACTGCGGTTTCTGTGGCGGCGATCGCCGCGCTCGCCGGGGCGGCCTCGGCGCAGGTCGTGTACACCGACGCGGTCGGTGACACGTTCTTCGGCGGGATCCTGGACATCGTCCAGGTCGAAGTTTCCAACACCCTCGATGACATCACCTTCGTCATCACCCTGGACGGCGACGTTGAAGCCACCGACTGGGGCAAGTACATGGTGATCATCGACAGCGGCGCGGGCGGCGACACCGCCGGCAACGGCTGGGCGCGCCCGATCGGGATGGCGTCCGGCGCCAACAGCTGGCTCGGCAGCTGGGTCGACTCCGGCAACGGGCTCGAAGCCTACAGCTGGAACGGCGCGAGCTGGCAGCTCGACGGCGCCACCTACAACGCCACCCCCGGGCTCAGCATCAGCAAGAGCGGCAACACCGTCACGCTGACCGCACCCCTCGCCCTCCTGGGCATCGTCGTCGGGCAGGACATCGAGTTCGACGTCTTCACCTCCGGCGGCGGCGGCGGCGACGGCGCGATCGACAGCCTCGGCAACCCCAACCAGCAGGTCGGCGACTGGGGCGACTTCTCCAACGCCTTCCCGCTCGTTTACACCGTTGTCCCGGCTCCGGGCGCGATCGCCCTGGGCATGCTCGGCGTCGCCGGGCTCGCTTCCCGCCGTCGCCGCTGATCTCGCGGCTTCGACCGGACTCTCTTTGATCTCAATCGGCCCGGGCGGACTTTCCGCCCGGGCCGTTGTTGTTGACCGGCCAATCATCACCCCAGCCCGAGCCCCAGCCCAAACCCGTCGCCGGCTTGCCCGAGCGCGGGCGTCCGGGCTCCGGTACCTTGTCCGCTGCACCGATGCCCAGTTCTGCCGCCAACCCGAGTCCGAAGCCGTCTCGTCCTGCGTCGCGACGCGTGCTGAGCCGCGGGAAGCGCGTGCTGTTTATTGCGATCTGCTGCGCGTTCCCGCTGGTGCTGGTCGGGCTGGTGGAGCTCGGGCTGCGTCTCGCGGGGTTCGGCGGGAAGCCGCCGGTGCTGCGCGAGCTGGGCCCGCTCGATCCGGACCGACCGGAGCTCGGGCGACTGGTGACGACGAATCAGGAAGGCATCGCGAGCTTCTTCGCGATGAACCGCGACCGCCCGGGCACGATGGAGCAGGTCAGTTTCGTAACCCCCAAGCCGGCGCGCACGTTCCGCGTGATGCTGTTCGGGGAGTCGGCGATCAAGGGCTTCCCGCAGCCGCCGGCGTTCAGCGCGGGTGCGTTCCTGCGCGAGATGCTCGCCGACGCGATGCCGGAGCGGGATATCGAAGTGCTGAACTTCGGCACGACGGCGATCGCGAGCTACCCGGTGCTCCAGATTCTGCGCGAGGCGGTGCGGTATGAGCCGGACGTGGTGATCGTGTACTGCGGGAACAACGAGTACTACGGCGCGTTCGGCGTCGCGAGCCTGAACCGCGGCGCGCGCTCGCCCGCGGGGATGCGCGCGCAGCGGTGGTTCCAGACCACCGGCATCGGACACGCGCTGGGCGACTGGCGAGGTCGCGCGGTGCGTGCGCGACAGGACCGTCAAGCCGGCGGGGCGCGCACGCTGATGGAGGTCATGCTCGGGCGGTCGTATCTTGCGCCCATGGCGCCCGAGCGGCACGCGGTGCGGCGCAACCTGCGCAACCACCTCGAACGCATGGCCGAGGCGTGCGACCGCGCGGGCGTGCCGATGCTGCTCTGCACGCTGGTGTGCAATGAGCGAGACCTCGCGCCGCTCGGCGAGCCGAACTGGGGGCACGCAACCCCCGAAACGCGCGAGCGTGTCGAGGCGATCCTTCGCAAAGCCGCTTCGGGCGAGACCGGAGCGGGCGAGGGGCGCGCGATGCTCGAAGAGGCTGTCAGGCTTGTGCCGACGCATGCGCGGGCGAAGTTCTTTCTGGCCAGGGCGTTGTTGGAGATTGGTGAACCCGATGCAGCGCGCACGAAATTCTCTCGCGCGCTTTCGTATGACACCATGCCGTGGCGTCCGGACACGATGGTTGCGACGTCGATCCTGCAGGCGGCCTCGTCATCCGGGGCTGTGCTTGTCGATGTGGACCGCGCGTTCCGGGAAGCCTCTCGCGCGGAAACCGTCGGGTGGGAACTGATGGACGATCACGTGCATTTCTCGCTCGAAGGGCAGCAGTTGCTGGCGCGCACGCTGGCGCACGCGGTGCTGGAGCGGCTTGGGCTGTCGGCGGACGCGGCGCGATTCGCGAGCGATGCGGACTACCGCGTGCGCATGGGGGACAACCCGTTCGATCGGTTCGGCGTGGCGCACCAGATGCGCGTGCTGATGGATGTGCCGTTTCTTCGGGAGACGAACCCGGGCGCGGCCCCGATGTTCGAGGCGCGTGCGCGCGCGCTGCGCAGCGCGATGCCGCCGGGGATGGACGATGTGCTCCTGCAGTGGCAGCGCCCCGAGACGCACTCCGGCGGGATCCGTCGCCCGCTGAGCGGGATGGCGGCGCGCGAGATGATCCGTCGCGGCGAGGTCGGCGGCGCGAGCAGCCTGCTCCCGCCGGCGATCGCGAGCGTGCCGGCGTATTCATCGCTGAACCTGGAGTATGTGTACCTGGACCTGGCGCTCCGTGCGGCCCTCGCGGGCGACGATCTCCTGACCGGCGAGCACGTAGCTCGCGCACGCGACGCGATCGCGCGCGGGCACTTTCTCCTGCGCGCCTCGCCCGTGCGCACGGGCTTGACCGAGCGAAACATCGCGCGCCTGCACCAGTTGCTCGGGGAGTGGGCGGAAGCGGTGCCGATGCTGCTGGAAGCGCAGGCGCGGGTCGGCGGGACGGACCGCGTCGCGGTCGATCAGGCGCTGGTGCTGAGCTATCTTCGCCTCGGGCGGCGAGCGGAGGCGGAGGCGGTGATCGAGCACGGGTTGCAGCGGAGCGGCGAGTTTGTGCCGATGTATGAGCGGATGCGCGGGATGCTGGGGCGGTAAACGTGGCACGGGCGTCCCGCCCGCCCGTGCGTGCGGCGCGGTGCTTGGTTTTGCACGGGCGGGACGCCCGTGCCACGGGGAGAGTGGCGTTCGTGACGGCGATCCTGGGCATCTCGGCGTTCTACCACGACTCGGCGGTGGCGCTGGTGGTCGATGGCGAGATCGTTGCCGCGGCGCAGGAAGAGCGGTTTACGCGGAAGAAGCACGATCATGATTTTCCGACGCGCGCGATCGAGAGCTGCCTGGCGCAGGCCGGGCTGACGGCGGGGGATCTGGACTACGTCGCGTTTTATGACAAGCCGCTGCTGAAGTTCGAGCGTTTGCTGGAGACGTACCTCGCCTATGCGCCGCGCGGGTTCCGGAGTTTTGTGCGCGCGATGCCGCTGTGGCTGCGGTACAAGCTGCACCTGCCGCGGGTGATGCGCCGCGGGCTCGGCGGGGCGTACACGAAGCGGTTCGTGTTCGCGGAGCATCACGAGAGCCACGCGGCGAGCGCGTTTTTCCCGTCGCCGTTTGAGCAAGCCGCGATTCTGACGCTGGATGGCGTGGGCGAGTGGGCGACGGCGAGCTTCGGCGTCGGGCGCGGGCGGACGATCGAGCTGAGCCACGAGCTGCGGTTCCCGCACTCGCTCGGCTTGCTCTACTCGGCGTTCACGTACTTCTGCGGGTTCAAGGTCAACAGCGGGGAGTATAAGCTGATGGGGCTCGCGCCGTTCGGCGAGCCGCGGTATGCGGACGTGATCCGCGAGAAGCTGATCGATCTGAAAGCCGACGGCAGCTTCCGGCTGGACATGCGCTGCTTCAACTATTGCCAGGGCTTGACGATGACCAACGCGCGGTTCGCGGCGCTGTTCGGCGGACCGGCGCGGTCGCCCGAGACGCCGATCACGCAGCGGGAGATGGATCTTGCGGCGAGCGTGCAGGCGGTGACCGAGGACGTTGTGCTCGCGATCGGCAGGCACGTGCACGAGCGCACGGGTATGCGCGATCTGTGCCTCGCGGGGGGCGTGGCGCTGAATTGTGTTGCGAACGGGCGGCTTCTGCGCGAGGGCCCGTTCGAGCGGATCTGGGTGCAGCCGGCGGCGGGGGACGCGGGGGGTGCGCTCGGGGCGGCGTTGTTCGTGTGGCATCAGTTGCTGGATAAGCCGCGGGCGGTGATGGCGGCTGGCGATGCGCAGCGCGGCTCATTGCTCGGCCCATCCATTGAGACGGGTGAGGCGCTCGAGCGCGTGCTGTCGGCAGCGGGCGCGGTGTCGAGACGGTTCGAGGACGATGAGGCGCTCGGGGAGCGCGTGGCGTTGCTGCTGGCGAGCGGGAAGGTGGTGGGGTGGTGCCGGGGGCGGATGGAGTTCGGGCCGAGGGCGCTGGGTGCGCGCTCGATCCTGGGCGATCCGCGCAGCCGCGAGATGCAGTCGAAGATGAACGTGAAGATCAAGTTCCGCGAGAGCTTCCGCCCGTTCGCGCCGGCGGTGCTCGCTGAGGCATCGGGCGAGTGGTTTGACCTGGGCAAGAACGCCGAGAGCCCGTACATGCTGATGGTGGGTCCGGTGGCGGAGTCGAAGCGCGTGAAAGATGAGCACGGCTCGGCGTCCGGGCTCGACCGCGTGCGCGAGGTGCGGAGCCAGATCCCCGCGGTCACGCACGTGGACCATTCGGCCCGCGTGCAGACGGTGGACGAATCGAGGCACCCGGATTTCGCGCGCCTGCTTCGCGCGTGGCAGCGGTTGACCGGGTGCCCGGTGCTGGTGAATACGAGCTTCAACGTGCGCGGCGAGCCGATCGTGGCGACCGCGAGCGACGCGTACCGGTGTTTCATGGCGACCAACATGGATGCGCTGGTGGTGGGGGATCGGCTGCTGCTGAAAGAGGATCAGCCGGGGTGGAGCGAGCATCAGGTGGACGAGCATCTGGCGAAGTTTGAGTTGGATTGAGTGTGGGACGCACGGGCGGGACGCCCGTGCCACGGGGAAGCTTGTTGATGCACGGGCGGGACGCCCGTGCCACGGGGGAGGCTTGTTGATGACGGTTTCGCCGACGTTGGGTCGGATGATCGAGTTTGATCGGCACCCGCCGATGCGGGTGTTGATGCTGTTTGGGCCGGCGCCTGGGGTGTTCGGCGTGGTGCTGGGGTTCGTGCTGGGGTTTGGCGTGGGGCTGGGTTGGTGGGTGTTCGCGGGGGTGGCGGCTCTGGGCGGGTTGGCGACGGGTGCGTTTTACGCGATTCCGCCGATCCGACGCCCGATGTACGTGGGTTGGATGCTGGCGACGGTGCCGGCGAGTTGGGTGATCTCGCACGCGCTGCTCGCGGCGGTGTACTACCTGGTGCTGACGCCGATCGGGCTGGTGCGCCGTGCGATGGGGAAGGATCCGCTGAGCCGAGCGATCCGGAAGGACGCGCCGACGTACTGGGTGGAGCGAACGTCGACGACGGACCCGACGCGGTACTTCCGCCAGTTCTGACTGCGGCACGAGCATGGAGCGAGCGATGGACGAGCGCGAGACCAGACAACCCGAGAACCCCGATGCCGCGGGCGCGTTCGAATCGGCGTCGCGCGAGAAATCGCCCGGGATCGTGCGCGAGTTCGTGGACTTTCTGCGCCACAACAAGAAGTGGTGGATCGCGCCGATTCTGATCGCGCTGTTGCTGATCGGCGCGTTCGTGCTGCTGAGCGGGACGGCGGCGGCGCCGTTTATCTACACGCTGTTCTGAGTTTGGGTCGCGGCTCCGGCACTGTGGACAGTCGGGGTCTGCGTCCGGCCTGTCTCGCCGATCCCACGCGTTAAGCCGAGCTGCGTACAGCTTGGAGGAAGCGGTCCATCGCGCGCTCGCGGAACGCGCAGACGGCTTCGGCGGTGGTCTCGGCGTGCTCGCCCCAGGCGAGGGCGATGGGCGCGTCCAGTTCCGTATCCATCTGCACGAGCCACGCGCCGGCGCGGTGCTCCACGGTCGGGAGCTTGTCGGCGAGGTACGCGCTCAGGGCGTTGACCGCCGGCGGGCCGATGCAGATCGTTGGTTGGGCGCGCAGCGAGTCGTGGTTCAGATACCACAGATCGGTCATGACCATCGGTTGACGAGCGGGCGGCGTTGCCCCGGCGGGGCGCGGGTAGGCGGGGTGGGTTGCGATGGCTTCGGCGAGCGCGTCTTGCAGTGCGTGCGCGGTGGGTCGGTCGGCGCGTTCGGCTCGGAGGTGGGCGCCGACGACGATCGGGATCAGGCATTCGGGCGGCGGCGGGTCGTCGGTTCGGTGTGAGCCGAGGGGTTCGGCGCGGGTGGGCATGATGACCAGCCTACCGGGCCGAGCGGACACCCGCTTCGATCACGCGCGCGACGACGTCGGGCGCGCGCACGCCCTCGGCGGCTGCGGCGTCGGAGAGCACCAGGCGGTGCCCGAGCACGGCCGGCGCGAGGGCGCGGACGTGTTCAACCCTGGGCGTCGGCTCGGCGGCGAGGGCGGCCATCGCGCGAGCGAGCAGCACGAGATCCTGCCCCGCGCGCGGGCCGGCGCCCCACGCGATGTACGGGCGCAGATCCCGCGGGCAGCGTTCGTCCTCCGGGCGCGAGGCGCGGGCGAGCGCGACCGCCTCGTCCACCACGGCGGGCGTGATCGGCATCCGCCCGATCGCCGAGCGCGCGGCCCGGAGTTCCTCCAGCGTCAGCACCGGCGCGATCGACGCGAGCTCATCCGGGAACGATTCGGCTTCGGCGACGATCCGGCGTTCTTCGGCCGGCGTCGGGTAGCCGAGGTGGACGGCGAGCGAGAAGCGGTCGAGCTGGGCCTCGGGGAGGGGGTAGGTGCCGTCCTGCTCGATGGGGTTCTGGGTCGCGATGACGAGGAAGGGATCGGGGAGCGGGTGGGTGAGCCCGCCGACGGTGACTTGGCGCTCGGCCATCGCTTCGAGCAGGGCGGCCTGGGTTCGGGGTGGGGCGCGGTTGACCTCGTCGGCGAGGACGAGGTTCCCGAAGATCGGGCCGGGCTGGAAGACGAGTCGGAAGCCGGCGGCCGGGTTGGCGGGGTCGAGGGGCTGGAGGAGTTCCGAGCCCGTGACGTCGCCCGGCATGAGGTCGGGCGTGAACTGGACGCGTCGGAAGGTGAGTTCGAGGAGTCGGGCGACGGCGCGGACGAGCGTGGTTTTGGCGAGCCCCGGCACGCCGACGAGCAGGGCGTGACGCTGGCAGAGGGCCGCGATGAGCAGGAGCTCGACGGCCCGATCCTGCCCGACGACGACGCGCCGGAGCTGGGCCTGGAGGCGTGCGCCCCGCTCGGGAAGGGCTTCGAGCACGGCTTGGGGATCGGGGGCGTGGTCCGAAATTTCGGCGTTCGGCGGGGGCACCGGCCGATGGTACACGCGGGGGGACGGGCGCGGGGCGGGCTCGCGCGGTCAGCGGGAGCGCGGTTCACCGCGGGGAGGGTGCAGGGATGCACGAGCCCAGGCGCATCCGTCACACGGGGCGACGAAACGCCCAGCCGGGGAGCCCGGCGGCGCGAGCCGAACGCTCGCACGCGCCCCGCACGCTGGGCGAACGCGTGGAAGACCCTTGGTCGTGCGCGGGGAGCGCTGGCGAGCTGGGCGGCGGGTCGTCGTCGGTGCGCCTGGTGCTGCTGCGGACGCCGACGGTGGACGTGCTGTCAGCGGTGCGTGAGCTATCGCGTGCGACGGGGTTGAGCGAGTCGGCGGCTTGCGAAGCCGTGCTGGACGCCGGGGCGCACGGGTGGGCGTTGCTGCTGGAGGCGCACCTGGAACTGGCGGAGCTGCACGCCGAGCGGTGCCGCGACGCCGGTTGGCGCGTGCGCCTGGAGGCCGTGGGCTCGAGCGCGACGCTCTGAACGGCGCGGGGTGTGTCGAACGCGGGGGTTGTTGTTGGGGGCGCTCGCTCAGGCGAGGGCGGCGGCGACTTCGTCGGAGATGTCGGCGTTGTGGTAGACGTGCTGCACGTCGTCGTGATCTTCCAGCGCGTCGATCAGGTTCATGAGCTTCTGCGCGTCTTCGAGGGCGATCTCGACGGTGTTGGTCGGGATCTTAGCGATCGCGGCTTCTTCGATCGTGAGCGGGCTCTGATCGATCGCGTCCTTGACGCGCTGGAACGCCGTCGGCTCGGCGTAGACGGTCCAGAACCCCGGTTCTTCAGGTGTTGCGCCCTCGGGCGGCGCGACGTCGGCGGCGCCGGCTTCGAGGGCGATTTCCATCAGCGCGTCCTCGGTAACGCCGGCGGCGGGGATGAGGATGCGCCCGCGGGTTTCAAACTGGAACGCGACGGAGCCGGACTGCCCGAGCGAGCCGCCGGCTTTCTTGAAGATCGCGCGCACGTCGCCGACGGTTCGGGTGAGGTTGTCGGTGATGCCGTCGACGATGACGGCGACTCCGGCGGGCCCGTAGCCCTCGTAGCTGACTTCCTGGAAGTTTTCGCCGCCGCCGGAGCCCGCGCCCTTGTCGATGGCGCGCTGGATGGTGTCCTTGGGCATGTTGGCGTACTTGGCTTCGTCGATCGCGTAGCGGAGGGCGAGGTTGGTGTCGGGGTCTCCGCCGCCGTTGCGTGCGGCGGCCATGATCGCGCGGGAGCACTTGGACCAGAGCTTGCCGCGTTTCTTGTCCTGCGCCGCCTTGCGGTGCTTGATGTTCGCCCACTTGCTGTGACCGGCCACGGCGGATCCTCCTCGGCGTCTGCGTCGCCCCGCGCTCGGGCGCGGGGTGCGGATTGTTGGATTGTTACGGCGTCCACGCCGGGGTTGGGCTGACAGGAACGGGCTCGCCGCGTTCGGCGGCGCGGAGCTTGGCGATGGTGCGTTCGGCCCGCTGGCGCGTCTCGCGGGCCATCCGCTCGTTGCCCTGACGCGGGATCGTGCGGAGCTCGCGCTGGTACGCCTGCTGCGCCAGCGTCCAGAATCGCACGGCTTCTTCCCGCTCGCCCGCGACCCAGAGCGCGTCGGCGAGCTGTTCGGCGACGATGCCGTCCGGCTCATCGCCCGAGAGCGCCGCCGCACGTCGGAGCAGGGTCACCGCGCCCGCGCGCCCGGGCGAGCCGTCCTCGCGCGGGGGCTCGTCGGCGATCACGCCCAGCTTGTAGCGAATCCAGCCGAGCGTATCGATGATGTGCATGTTGTCCGGCTCGATCGCGTCGGCACGCTCAGCGAGTCGCTCGGCTTCTTCGAGCGATTCGGCGCGGACGGCGAGCGCGTACGCCAGGTTGTTCATCGCCATCGCGTGGCGGGGGTCGATCTCCAGCAGTGCGCGGTACAGCTGCTCCGCGAACGCCTCGCGCCCGAACGAGTACCCGACTACCGCGATCTGGTAGAGCGTCTCGCCCTCACGCTGCTCGCGTGACATCGCCTCGCGCGGGTTGATGACCAGCACCGATGAGTCGAGCCCCGTGGAGATCAGCAGGCGCGTCGCGTCGATCGCTTCGTGCGTTTCGCCCACCTGCGCCACGCGGAGGAACAAGAGGCGTGCGCTTTGCTGCACCAGGCTCGGGTCGCCGCTGCGATGGTGGAGATGCTGCACCGCGCGGAGGAGCAGGCGCAGCTCGCCCGCGTGGACGAGTCGGCGTGCCTCGGGCGGTTCGCTCGCGAGAGCCTCGGCGCGCTGCTGCGCCTGCACGCCCGCTTGGAGCAGCGCCTGCCCGGCGATCAACGGGTGGCTCGCGCCGACGCGCTCGGCGAGCTCGATCGCTTCGTCGATCATGTCCGCGCCCGCGAGGCGCGCGGTGATCGTGATGTACAGCTCGTGGCGGAGATCCGGGTATGCCTCGCTGGCGTTCGCCGCGGCGCGCTCGAGGCGTGCCGCGTCCGGTGGGTCGAACCAGATCTCAACGGCGACGCGGTTCTGGTGGTGATGACGCGGGAGCGTGAGCCCGACGGCGTCGCTCGCGTCGAAAGCCGAGCGAGCGAAGCGGAGTTCCGACGCGGAGAACGGGCGACGCTCGCGCTGCGCGCGTTCGAGCGACTGCATCGCCGCCTCGATCGCGGCGAGAACGGCCTCGCCTGCCTGGGCCGAATAGGCGCCGTCGCTTTCCAGCGATTCCAGAGCCTCGGCCATTTCGTCGAGGCGACCGAGCTGCGCGAGCAGAACGGCGCGCTCGAGCGTGGCGCTCGGCGTCTGCGGGCCGACGTGCAGACGCGCCAGCGCCAGCTCGCCCGCGCGCTGCGGGTCGCCCAGCGCGTCGCGCACGATCGACTCGTGCGCACGGCGCAGTGCTGGGTTCGGGCGGCGTGCGATCTGCTCGCTCAGGAACGCGTCGGCCTCTTCGGCTCGCCCGGTCCAGAGCAGCAGGCGCGCCAGGGCCGTCGAGAGCGAGGGTGATTCCGGGCGGGTTTCGAGCTGCGCGCGCACCCATGCCTCGGCTTCCAGCAGCGCCTCGTGGTCGCCCGCGCTCGCGGCGCGGTTCCAAAGCTGTTCGAGCATGGAGAGCGCTTCGAGCATGCCGTCGAGTTCGACCAGCTCGCGCAAGGCCCGGTCGGCTTGCACGAACAGCCCGCGTTCGAGCAGATCGCGCGAGCCGAGCAGGCGCGCGGTGGGGGAGCTCGGCAGGCGTTCGCGGAGAGCGCGGAGCGCGTCGGCGAGGCGGGCGGCGTCCGCGTCCGGGCCGCCGGGGGCGTGCAGCGTGAGGCGCGCGCGGTGCGCGGGTTCGTGGGCCGGGTCCTGATCGAGCAGGCGACCGAGAAATGCGCGGGCGAGGTCCGCCCGGTCGGCGTTGACGGCGAGCTCGGTGTAGAGCGCGGGATCGATGCTCGGGTGCAGCACGCCGACGTCTTCGACGAGCGCGCGGGCTTCGCGCAGCGCGGCTTCGGTCTCGCCGAGGCTTTCGAGCGCGCGGACCGTGCGGGCGCGGCCTTCGGGTGTGCGGTCGTGCTCGAGGCGTTCGGCGGCGGCGCTTGCGGCGTCGCGCCGGGCGGCGAGCGGGGCGAGTTCGACGATCGCCAGATCGTGCGCGGCTTGCAGCGACGCGGTCGGGCGCAGACCCGCGATCGGCTCGTACGCGCCGGGCCCTTCGCCCAGGTGGGCGCGGACATAGGCGAGCAGGATCGCGCCCTCGGGGCGACGGGCTTCCTGTTCGAGGCGTTCGAGCATGGGGGCGGCGACGGGCTCGGCGTCGAGCAGCGCGCCGGCGACGGCGCGGGCCGAGTCGGGCGCGAGGCGCACGCGACGGACTGCCGTCTGCACGCGCGATTCGGGTCGATGCTCGAGCGCCAGACGGGCGCGGAGCAGCTCGTGCGCGTTCGGGCGCTCGTCGAGCGCGCGGTCCAGCACGTTGGCGCCTTCGCGCTCGGTCAGCACCGCGGCTTCCACGAGCGCGAGCCCCTTGCGCAGGCTCGGCGCGTGCGGGGCGCTGGCGCGGAGGGCGCTGAGCGCGCGGGCGAGATCCTGTCTCGGGGCGCCGTGCTCAGCGAGGGTTCGTGCGGCTTCGGCGCGTGCGGGGCCGACCACGCCGCCGTCGCGCTCGATCGCCTCGATCAACGCGATCGACGCGGCCGACGGACGCCCCAGACGCATCAACGCGTGCAGCAGGCGCGGCTCCAGCGCGCCGGCGTCCAGCGCGTCGGGGAACGCGCCGGCCTGCTCGTACGCCGACAACGCGCGATCGTCCTCGCCTGCGCGGGCGAACGCGTCGCCGACGTCGCGCCAGAGATCGGGCAGACGGCGCGTCAGCTCCGGGATCGCGCCCGCGACGGCGCTGGCGCGGAGCGTGATCGGCGGCGGGAGATCGAGCGCGGCGCTCAACGCTGTCGCGCCCGCGCGGTCGTAGCCCAGTTCGAGCAGCGCCTCGCCCAGACCCGTGCGCGCGAGCACTTCCACGCCCGCGTCGTCGGCTTTCGCCTCGGCTTCGAGCGCGGCGACGTACAGCGTCGCGGCCCAGTCGGTCCGTCCCTGCTGCGTCTCGATCCGCGCGAGCTGGATGAGCAGACGCGCGTCGCGAGAGCCGAGCTCCACCGCGCGGCGCATCGACGCGACGCCCAGCGTCTGCTGACCGCTCCGCAGGGCGGCTTCGGCGAGCTCGCGGTGCGGCTCGTGCGCGAACGGGTCGAGACGCGTCGCTGCACGCAGGTCCGCGATCGCGGCTTCCACGTCGCCGGTGAGCATGGCGCCCCGCGCCCGCGCGTACAGACGCAGCGCGTCCTCGCGCGATTCAGCATCGGGGCGTTCGGCTTCGCTCGGTATCGGTGGCGCGGGCAGCTCGCGCAGCGCAGCGATCGCTTCATCCATCGGCATGAGTGAACGCGCGTGCGCCGGCGTGCCGGGCTCGCGCGGGGCGACGCTCTCGGCTTGCAGCCCGCGCGGGCGCGGCGCGAGGCGAGCCGCCCGATTCGGGCGATCCAGCTCGCGCGCCGCCTGCGACGCTAAAGCCGCGAGCGCCTGCTCGAGCTCGGGCGAACGAGATTCCACGGAGATTGCAGCCGGCGCACCGTTCGTCCCGGCGATGTTTGCGGGCGCGGCTCGCGTGTCGCTCGGTGCCGGAGCGCTCGCGCACCCGGCGAGGGCGAGGAGCGCGGCGATTGTGACCATGGGCGCGATCGTGGGCGCGAGCGCCCGGGCGGCGTTCGGGCGCGGGCGAGCGATCGCCGGCGTGTCGAGCGTCGGGGCGTGGGGCATGGCGTCGGGTCCTCCGTCGTCGGCTGGCGTGCGCCGCGTTACTCGGCGCGGCGCTTCCGTGTGCCCCCCTTGGGTGCGCTCCGAACGCCGGCGGCGGCGGGCTTACGCGATGATGCGCGCCGCGCGGCCCCGGCCCATGCCTCCAGGCGACGGTACACCCCCTCCGCCTCGCCCGCGCGAACCTGGCGCTCCAGCCAGCTCCCCGCCGCCTCCGCGTCCAGCGATGGATCCAGCACGCCCTCCTGCACCAGGCGTTTCCGCAGGCGATCGTCCAGCGGGAACGCGTGCCCGCCCAGCGCGAGCAGCACGACGCGCGCGCTCACGAACGGCGTCATGCCCTCCAGCGCGTCCAGGTAGGCCCGCGCTTCGCGCTTGCCCGACGAGACCAGTGATGCGAGCGAGAGTTCCTGCTCGCGGATGTAGACTTCCTGCAATGCGGCGCGGAGGCGTGCGGCGCAGAGCTCGCGGTTCGGGTGGCGCGGGCCGAGGAGCTGTTCGAGCTCGCTTTCGAAACAGACGCGGAGCTCGTTGAAATCCACCACGCCGTCGCGGAGGCGCGCGTAGGCGGTCGCGGCCTGGGTCGGCGTCGCTTCCCAGTGGCAGAACGAGAGCACGAGCTCGTGCAGCACGGGGCAGACGCCCTCGGGCGCGGGCGGGTCGATCGCTTCGGGCGCTTTGGCGCGCGAGAGGCGGGCCGCGAAACGCTGCCAGGCCTCCGCGTGATCGCTCGGGACGCGTCGGCTCATCCGCGCACGCTCCCCTCGTCGTCGAGCCGGGCCTCGTTGGTCAGGGTCTCATCGCTTGGCGCGTCGTCGATGGGGGCTTCGCCCTTGGCTTCGCGCTCGGCGCGGACTTTTGCGAGCGCCTCCAGCACGGCGGCCTGCTTCTTCACGCTCTTGTCGAGCCTGAACTCCAGCTCCGGCATCGGGTGGACAGCGACCAGCTCGCTGATGTGGTGGCGCACGTGACGAGCCGCGTGGCGGAGCCCGTGCATCGTCAGGTCCTCCGCGTCCTCCGGGAGCACCGAAACCAGGATCGTCGCCCGCTTGCGGTCCGGCGCGACCTCGACGCCCGTCACGGTGATGAGCCCGCGCACGCGCGGGTCGGCGAGTCCGCGGGCGAGCACCTGCTCGGCCGCCCGTTGCAGCGTGGACGCGATCTGTTTCTGCCTGGTGCTCAAGGGCGCGGGTGCTCCTGCTGGTCGTCCCGTCGGGGTGATCGGGCGTGTCGTGATACCGGTTCGGTCCTCAATCGTTCCCGCCGCCTTCCAGCCCGCGCTCCAGAAGCTCCCGCGCGAGCGCGTCCGACTCGTCGATCGCGCCCGCGGGGGTGGTGGGGGTGGGCGGGGCTTCGGGTTCGGTCTCCTCCGCGGGTCGCCCGTGGATCAGTTCTCGACGGGTCGCCGCGACGTCCGCGTCGTGCAGAGCATGGAGCTTGGCGCTCACGCGGTCGAGCGTCTCGGCGATGCGCTGCCCGTCGCTGCCGATCGCGGCGATGCCGAGCAGGGCGACCGTCGGGTTCTCCAGAGCCCCGACCTCGGCGACCGAGACCATGTGCTCCCGGTGGAGGCGGTCCTTGACCGATCGCACGACGCGCCGTTTGTCCTTGAGGGACTCGGCCCAGTCGATCCGGAGCTCGACTTGCAGCACGCCGACAACCACCGATCACGCTCCACGCCCGCTCACAGCGAGCGCTTGACCTCCACGTTCTTGTAGCACTCGAGGATGTCGCCCTCCTTGATGTCGTCGTAGCCGACGATCTTCATGCCGCACTCCATGCCCGAGCGAACTTCCTTCGCATCGTCCTTGAACCGCTTGAGCTGCTCGAGCTTGCGGTCGTTCTCGATGACGATGTCCTGGCGCGTGACGCGGATGAGCGCGTCGCGCTGGACGACGCCGTCGGTGACGTAGCACCCCGCGATCGAGCCGACCTTGGAGACCTTGAACACGCGGCGGACCTCGGCGTGACCCAGCACCTCCTGGCGGAGCTCAGGCTTGAGCAGGCCCTCGGCCGCTTTGGTGATGTCCTCGGTGATGTGGTAGATCACGTCGTAGGTGCGGATTTCCACGCCCTTGTGGTCCGCGAGGCTCCGCGCCTTGCCGGACGGGATGACGTTGAACCCGACGATGATCGCCTTGGACGCGTCGGCGAGCAGGACGTCGCTCTCGGTCACGCCGCCGATCGCCGAGTGCAGCACGCGGACCTTGACCTCGTCGCCCGAGACCTTCTCGATCTCGTTCTTGAGCACGTCGACCGAGCCCTGTACGTCGGCTTTGAGAACGACCAGGATTTCCTTCAGCTGGCTCTCGGCAATGCGCGTGAACATGGTGTCCAGCGTGACCTTGGGCTGGGCGAGCTGGGTTTCGCGCTCGCGGGCCCGGCGCTGCTCGGCCGCGTCCTGCGCCTTGCGGAGCGTGTCCACGACGAAGAAGTGATCGCCGGCGTTGGGGATCTCATCGATGCCCGAGATCTGCACCGGCATCGGGGGCAGAGCGCTCTTGAGCTTGTTGCCGCGGTCGTCGGTGATGTCGCGCACGCGCCCGAAGCCGCGCCCCGCGACGATGAACTGACCGACCTTCAGCTCGCCGTCCTGCACGAGGATGTTCGCGACCGCGCCGCGGCCTTCTTCCTGGCGGGCCTCGATGACCGTGCCGCGGGCGAACCCGCCGAAGTCGGCCTTGAGCTCGAGCAGCTGCGCCTGGTAGTCCAGGGTTTCGAGCAGTTCGTCCACGCCCTTGCCGCTGATGGCGCTGGTGCGGATGATCTCGGTGTCGCCGCCCCACTCGGCGGGGTTGAGCCCGTGCTCGGCGAGCTGCCCGAGGATGCGCTGGATGTTGCTGTCGGTCGCTTCGGGCTTGTCGATCTTGTTGAGCGCGACGACGATCGGCACGCCGGCGGCTTTGGCGTGGCTGATCGACTCGGCGGTCTGGGGCATCACGCCGTCGTCGGCCGCGACGACCAGAACCACCATGTCGGTCATGTGCGCGCCGCGGGCACGCATCGCGGTGAACGCCTGGTGACCGGGCGTGTCGAGGAAGACGACCTGCTTTTCTTCGTCGCCCATGCGGACGGGGACGCGGAAGGCGCTGGTCGCCTGGGTGATGCCGCCCGCCTCGCCGGCCGCGACGTTCGCGTTGCGGATCCGGTCCAGCAGCGAGGTCTTGCCGTGGTCCACGTGACCCAGGATCGTGACGACCGGGCCGCGGGATCGCTCGTCAGCCGCGACGCGGTCGCTGAAGCTCTCGCGGACGACTTCCTCAGCCGTCTTGGCTTCGACGACTTCGAGCTCGATGTCCCAGTCGATCATGACCTCCTGGGCCTTCTCGGGGTCGATGCCGGAGTTGATGGTGGCGATGACGCCCTGCATGAAGAGCTTCTTGACGATGTCGGCGCCCTTGACACCGGTCGCCGCCGAGAGGTCCTTGATGGTGAACGGAGCGGTGATCGCGACCTTGCCGCCGGTCTGCGCGAGCGTGGCGGCGCGTTCGGGGGCTTGCCCGGAGCGTCGGAGCTGTTGGCGACGCTGCTTGAGGTAGCCGCCGGACTTCTGGAGTCGGAGCTCGCGTTCGGCGAGGTCCTGCTCGCTCCAGCCGACGCCCGCGCCGCCGCGGTTGCGGTTGAATTCTTTGAGTGCTTCGCCGCGTCCGCCCTCGTCGCGTCCGCCGCCGCCGCCGCCACCCTCGCGCCCGGTGCGTCGCCCGCCGGGGCCTGCGCCGCGGCGCGGGCTTCGGCTGCGGTCGCCTTCGGCTCCGGGGGCGTCGGGTGCGTACCCGGGAGGCCCGCCGGGGCCTCGCCCGCGCGGGGCGCCGCCCGGCCCGGGCCCGGTGCGTCGGGCGCGCGGGGCCTCGAGCTGCTCGGGCGCTTCGACACGAACAACCTTCGGCCCGGAGAGCACGACCTTCTGCTTGTCCTTGAGCTGCGGGCCGGCCGGGGTGATGACCTTCGGGCGGCTCGGGACGTTCATCGGCGCAGGCTGCAGACGCGCCGGCCCGCGCGGCGCGGGGGCCACGCTCGGGCGCCCGCTCGCGGGCGGCTCATCGCTCGTCTCGTCCTCGCCCGCCAGGTCATGGTCGTCCGTATCGGTATCGCGAGCTTCGGGCGCGGCTTCAGACGCGCCGGGCTCGGCCGTCGGCAGCGATGCGGCGACCGGGCTCGGCGCGATCCGCGGCGTCGGAGCGGATGTGCCCGAAGACCCCGGCTCGGGAGCTGAGGGCGACGCCGGGGCGGCCATCGGGGCCGATGCCGAGTCCTCCGTCGTCCGCGTCAACGTCTCGGTGTCGGTCTCGGGCTCCTTCGGCGGCGCGGCGACCGCCTTCGTCGCCTTGGCGCGAGCCTTGGGCTTGGCGCGGACCTGCTTCAGGTCCACCTTCGGCGCGACTTCCACAGCCGTCCCGCCGCCGGAGGCCTCGGCTTCGTCCGAGCCTTCCCCGGCGCTGAACCACTCGCGGATCGTCGCCTCCAAGCCCACCGAGACGGTGGACATGTGGTTCTTGATCACGTCCTCGGGGATGCCCTCGTCGTGGCACTTCGCGACGATCGCCTTCGAGGCGACCCCCAGTTCCTTCGCGATCTCGAACACGCGCTTGGCCAAACCAGTCTCCAGTCCGCTCGCCCGCGCCGTCGCGGGCCCGCTCTCACCCGGCTGATCCCCACCAGCCCGCACCGCCCTCAAACCCGAAAAACCGACGGCTTACTGCCCGCTGCCACCACCCAGAATGTCCGCCGCCCGGCTTTCCGCGTCCGGGTTGGGCTGGGCGCCCTCGTCCGATTCGGCAGGACGCGGCGCGACCGAGCCCGCGCCGAGGATGGCGGCGGCCGCCTCGTCCGGCGAGAGGCTCGACGCGTCCTCGCCGCCCTCGAGCAGACGACGGGCGGCGGCTTCTTCTTCCGCACGAAGCCGGGCTTTTTCTTCTTTTTCCTGTTCCTGCTGAGCCTGAACTTCCTTGGCGCGGGCCGAGGCCGTCTCCATCAGGCGCAGCGCCGCCGCCTCGTCGATCTCGAGCTCGGTCATGAGCACGTCGGCCCCGACCTCCTCGATGTCGAACACGCTCACCATGCCCAGAGCCGCCAGACGGTCGGCGTGCTCCTCGCTCAACCCTTCGATCGCGAGCAGCGTCTCGCTCATGATCTCCAGGCCCTTGTTGAACTCTTCCGGCGTCAGGATGTCCACGTCCCAACCCGTCAGACGGGCCGCGAGGCGAACGTTCTGCCCGCGCTTCCCGATCGCCAGGCTGAGCTGATCATCTCGCACGACCACCGTCGCGCGCCCGAGCTCGAAGCACAGGCTGATCTCCGCAACCTCGGCCGGCTTCAGCGCGTTCTGGATCAGGATCTGGCTCGACTCGTTCCAGCGCACGATGTCGATCTTCTCGCCGTTGAGTTCATCGACGATGTTCTTGATGCGGCTGCCGCGCACGCCCACGCATGCGCCCACCGCGTCCACCTTGCTGTCGATCGAGCTCACCGCGATCTTGGTCCGGTACCCCGCCTCGCGGGCCATCGCCTTGATCTCGATGATCCGCTCGGCGACTTCCGGCACCTCGACCTCGAACAGGCGCTTGATGAACTCCGGGTTCGCCCGGCTCAGCACGATCTTCACCTGGCTCCCCGCGTCGCGCACGTCCAGGATCAGGCAGCGCACCCGGTCGCCCGGGTTGAACTGCTCGCCCGGGATCTGCTCGCTCCGCGGCATGAACGCCTCGGCGCGATCGATCGTCACCACCAGCGCCCCGCCCTCGTACCGCTGCGCGGTGCCGGTGACGATCTCGCCCATGCGCTTGCTGAACTCTTCGAAGATCGAGCTCTTCTCGTCGTCGCGGAAGCGCTGGATCATGACCTGCTTGAACGTCTGGGCCGCGATGCGTCCGAACGCCTCCGGCGGCATGTTCATGGGCTCGCCGTGCCGGTAGAGCTGCATCTCGCCGGTGATCGGGTCGAGGGTGCACCTGAACTCCTCGGCGTCGAGGGTGCTGTAGTGCTTGCGAGCCGCCGAGACCATCGCCTGCTCGAGGTCCGAGATCAGCAGCTGCTTGTCGATGTTCCGGTCACGCGCGATCGAGTCGAGGATGCGCATCATTTCCGCGGTGTTCATGTCGTGGTCTTCCTGTTGGGTTGTCCGGTTGTCGGGATGTCGGGTCGTCGGTCCTGAGCGGCGTGGGCCGCGATCTGAAAACACCATCGGCCACGGTCGTCAGCGACGCCCGTGGCCGAGTGCGCGATCCGACGCCGGGACAACGCCCCGGCGCGGCGCCAGAATCGGTCACCGACCCGTCACCGCATGGCGGCCCCCTCGGGACACCCTCGGCGACCGGCGCTCACCCGCGCCGGACGATCGGCGTGCGCACCTCTCGGTGTCGCACACTCACCGCACATGGGGAATGACCACTGGCATCGCGCACTCCATACCCCGGCACCGCCCGACACTGGGCGAAGCCGAACGCACGCTCAACAGTAGCGGCCCCCCACGCCCAGGGTCAACAAACACCCCGCCTTCACCCGCCAATCCCAAAACCCGGGGGGCAAGGGAGGCGGCACAGGGGTCAGACCCGGTCCTCCGGCGCGATCGCCCGGATCACCCGCAACGCCCGGCTGCCCCGGAACTGACCCACCTCGGCCAGGAACTTCTTCTCCCCCTCCACCGAGATGACCACCGGCATCGTCGCCGCCTTCTCCGTCGCCAGCACGTCCCCTACCGACATGTGCAGCAGGTCCTCCAGCGTGATCGTCGTCTCGGCCAGCAGCCCCGTCACCCCCAGCCCCGCACGCACCAGCCCACGCCCGACGCGATGCATCGTCGTCTCGCTCGCCTGACCCTTCGCGACGTTGAACCAGCTCTGGGCGCTCAACTCCTCCATCACCGGCTCGATCACGTTGTACGGGATGCACAGGTTCATCGTGCCCGCGCGGTTCGACAGCTTCACCTCCAGCCCGATCACGATCACCACCTCGTTCGGGGGGACGATCTGGACGAGCTGGGGGTTGCTCTCGGTCGCGGTGACGTTGAAATCCAGGGCCCGGATGCCGCCCCAGGCCTCGCTGAGGGCCGTCAGCCCGCGCTTGGTCACGTTGCTGATCAGGCGGGTCTCGATCAGGGTCATCGGGCGCTGGGGGATGAACAGATCCTGGCTCGTCCCGCCCAGAAGACGGTCGATGATCGGGTAGATGATCAGCGGGCTGATCTCCAGGCAGATCTGCCCGGCGAGCTGGTCGGCCTCGATCAGGTTGAAGCTCGTCGGGTTCGGCAGCCCGCTGATGAACTCCGAATAGGTCATCTGCTCGCACGTCGCGACCTTGACCTCCACGATCGTGCGCAAAAACCCGCTCAGCGACGCCCCGAAGTTCCGCGCGAACGCCTCGTGCAGCGTCTGCAGCGCGATCATCTGATCCTTGCTGACGCGCTCCGGGCGCTTGAAGTCGTACGTGCGGATCTCGACGTGCTCGAGATCCTCCGGGCGACGGTTCCGGCTGAAGATCCGGATCTCCTGCTTGACCTCCTCCACTGCGCCGGCATCGACCGCCGCCAGCAGCGCGTCGACCTCGGATTGGTCAAGAACGTCCATGCAGCCTGCCCCGTCTGTCCCGAAAGACCCTCGCCCGATCTGACGCGAAACCCGTGCCGCGGGTGCGCACAGACCGACGCGGAGGCCTCCCCGCCCCCGCGCCGAACCCGCGCCGACCCGTCGCCACCCCTACATCGTCCACCAACCGCCGATCCCTGCACTCCCGCCCCAAGCCCGGGCCGGGTTCAGCGAGAGGTCGATATCGCGTAAAATGCGGATTTTGATCGGTATGTTCCTCCCTCGGATCGTCCGCAGGTGAAACAAAGCGGGGTGTTCACGCATTGAATGGGTCGTGAACACCCGGCCCATCACCGTCGCCCATCCGTACCCCGCCCCCCGATCGCCGCTTCGGCTCGCGATGCTCATCGTTCTGATGGCGTGGGGCGTCGTGTCGGGGTTGCCCCGAGCCGCCTCGGCCCAGTTCGCCTTCCCCGGCTCGGGCAACAACCAGCCCGAGGTCACGCTCACCGTCCGCCCGAGCGTCGAGCGGGCAACGCCCGGCAGCCGGTTCGCGGTCGCCGTCATCTTCGACCACGCCGACGGGTGGCACGTCCATACGAACGAGCCCGTTGTCCCCCCCGAACTCCGCGGGTTCACGGCGATCCCCACGCAGATCGAGGTTCGCGAGAGCGCCAACGCCGCCGTCGGCCCGGTGCAGTGGCCCGAGGGCAAGACCATCGGCGTGGACTTCCTCTTTACCGGCAACCCCGTGCCGTACGAGGTCTTCGGCGGGCGGGCCATCGCCTACATCCCCGTCGCCGTGCCCGAGGACGCGACGGGCGAGGTCGTGCTTGAGCTGGCGATCCAGTGGCAGGCGTGCGACGACATGACCTGCCTCCCGCCCGTGAACCTGGGCGATGAGGAAGGGCTGCGGACCATCCGCATCCCGATCCAGACCGGCGACGTGCCCGCGAGCGACGCCGGGGCCGATTTTGCCGCGTTCGACGCGAGCGTCTTCGCCGACGCCGACGCGTGGGGCGGCACGCTGAGCGCCGGCGTGATCGGGGCGGCCCCGGTTGCGCGGTCGTCGTTCTTCGGGATCGTCCTCCCCCCGGCCGACAGCGCCGCGGGGATCGCCGTCCTCGCCCTCGGTGCCCTGATCGGCGGGTTCATCCTGAATCTGACGCCCTGCGTGCTTCCGGTCATCCCGATCAAGGTGCTGACCATCAGCCAGCACGCCGGGAGCCCCGGGCGGAGCCTCTACCTCGGGCTCTGGATGGCTGTAGGCGTCGTCGGGTTCTGGCTGGCGCTCGGCGTGCTGGCGGCTTCGTTCACCGCGCTCGCGGACCCTTCACGACTCTTCGGCATCTGGTGGATCACCCTCGGCATCGGGCTGCTCATCGCCGCGATGGGCGTCGGCATCATGGGCGCGTTCAACATCAACCTGCCCAAGAGCGTCTACATGGTCAACCCCAAAGCCGACAGCGCCTCGGGCTCGTTCATGTTCGGCGTCATGACCGCCGTCCTCGGCTTGCCCTGCTTCGGCTTCGTCGCCGGCGCGCTGCTCGCCGGGAGCGCCACCATGCCCGCGATCCTCATCCTGACAATCTTCGCCGCGCTGGGCGTCGGCATGGCCCTGCCCTACCTCGTCCTCAGCGCCAACCCCAAGTGGATCGACAAGCTCCCGCGGACCGGGCCGGCGAGCGAGCTGGTCAAGCAGGTGATGGGTCTGCTGCTGCTCGCGGCGGCCGCGTACTTCGTGGGCGCGGGGCTGCTCGCGCTCAACGCCGGGGCCCCGCTCGCGTGGTGGTCGAAGACGCTCCACTGGTGGGCGATCGCGCTGTTCGCCTCGGCAGCGGGGGTGTGGCTGATCGTGCGCACGCTCCAGATCACGCGCAAGCCGACGCCGAGGATCGGGTTCGCGCTGGTCGCGGTCGTGCTGGGCGGGGCGGCGGTGCTCGTGGCGCAGGACCAGACCGACAAGGCCCGCAACGACCTCTGGACCCCCTTCACCCAGCAGACGCTGGACGAAGCCCTTGCGAGCAACCGCGTGGTGGTGCTGGATTTCACAGCCGAGTGGTGCCTGAACTGCAAGGCGCTGGAGGCGAGCGTGCTCCTGCGCGATCCGGTGAAGAGCCGCCTGCTCTCGTCGGGTGTGGTGCCGATCAAGGCCGACCTGACCAGCAACTCGGCCCCGGGTTGGGACAAGCTCCGCAGCCTCGGGCAGACGGGCATCCCGGCGCTGGCGATCTTCGGCCCCGGGCTCGAGCAGCCCTGGATCGCCAACGGGTACACGCCGGACCAGGTCCTCCGGGCGATCGAGCAGGCGGCGGCCCGATAAAGCCCCGCCCCGGGCGGTCCCCGGCCCCGCCGGATGGGGTTGGGGCGGGGTCGTGCCCGTGTTCCGTTGACAGACCCCGGTCCGCGGTCTACCTTTCTCGCCGCAGCGACCCCGCCCGCAAGGCGGAGCCGAGGCGGCCCAAACGCGGGTGTAGCTCAGTGGTAGAGCGTCACGTTGCCAACGTGAAAGTCGTCGGTTCGAATCCGATCACCCGCTTTTGATTCCGGTTGTGCGCCGCGTCGCGCAACCCCGCACCAGATTGAGACTTACCGCCGCCGGCCCTCGGGTCGGCGGTTGTGTTTTTACGTGTGGGGGTGGTGGCGTTCGGAGTCGTCCGTCCCTCGGTGTGCGGGTGGCTGAGAGGCGGCACCTCGCTGGATCCGGCTTCTCGCCAGTCATTAGGAAAGCCCTGTTTTGGGCTTGTGTGGCCTACTGAGGTCTGATAATTTCCGGTTTCTTGGGGCTCGGTGTGCCCCGTGGGGAGAGGGGTTCCGTCTTGACGGGCGATCGCGAGGCGCGTCTGCCAGAGCGGTTCGCCCGCACAGTCTTGGGCGAGAGGCTTGGGCATTCAGGGCGACCCTGAATGATCCCGCTGAACAGCTCGGCGTTGGTTTCTATGAGCACCATGCTGCTCGCTGTTGCATCAAGCAAGAGGGTCAAGCACGATGAAGTCTGCTGCGATGCGTTTTCAGGCTGCTGTTTGTGCAGCGTTGTCGTTCGTCTGCGCGGTTCATGCCGAAGACTGCGATCCGGTCTGGACGCCGCTTGGTGTTGGCACGAACAACTGGGTGAACTCGATGACGGTGTACGACGACGGGAACGGGGCGGCGCTGTACGCGGGCGGGTTGTTCACGGAGGCCGGTGGGAGCCCCGCGAGTCGAATCGCCAAATGGGACGGCAGCAACTGGTCCCCATTGGACGGGGGGGTGAGCAGTTGGGTCTACGCGATGACCGTCTTCGACGACGGCGACGGCCCGGCGCTCTATGCGGGGGGCGGGTTCACGCAGGCCGGCGGGCTCCCCGCCAACCGCGTTGCGCGATGGGACGGCGAGGAATGGAAGTCGCTGGGCACGGGCACGGGCAACGGCGTGAACAATCAGGTCGAGGCGATGGTGGTCTTCGACGACGGGTCCGGGCCGGCGCTGTACGTCGGAGGGTTCTTCACGATGGCCGGTGGGCAATCCGCCAACCGTGTCGCCAAGTGGGATGGTACTTCGTGGTCGCCGCTCGGCTCCGGGGTGAGCAACACAGTGTTCGCCATGGGGGTGTTCGACGACGGCAACGGAGCAGCGCTCTACGTCGCGGGCGATTTCGACCAGGCCGGAGGGCAACCCGCCAGCCGCATCGCCAAGTGGGACGGCACGTCGTGGACCCCGCTCGGATCGGGGGTGAACAACAGGGTCTCTGCCTTGACGGTCTTCGATGACGGCAACGGCGCAGCGCTCTACGCGGCTGGATCGTTCTCACTCGCGGGCGGGGTTCCGGCCAGAGTCGCCCGGTGGAACGGCACCTCGTGGTCCGGGGTGAACGGAAACACCAACGGCCATACGTACGCGATGACTGCCTTCGACGACGGCAACGGACCGGCGCTCTACGCCGCAGGAAACTTCACAGCGATCAGCGGGACCCCGTTCGCACGCATCGCCCGCTGGGACGGTACCTCGTGGTCGGCTCTCGGCGCCGGCGTCAACGACTGGGTCCGTGCGCTCCAGGTCTATGACGACGGGACAGGGCCGGCGCTCTACGTCGGCGGGCAGCACCTGACCGCCGGTGGCGAGCCGGCCAACCGCATCGCGCGATGGGGCAGCCCGTGCTCGCCCGCCAACTGCCCCGCCGACTTGACCGGCTCGGCGTTGGACGGCGTGCCCGATGGGATCGTGAACGCCTTTGACCTGAGCTACTACATCAATCTCTGGCTCGCCGAGGACCTTGCCGCCGACATCACCGGCCCGTCGCTCGACGGCATTCCCAACGGCGTCGTCGATGCGTTCGATCTGAACTACTACCTCGATCTCTGGCTCAACAATCCGGGAATCTGCCCCTAAGCCGACATGCCAACGGGACAGACTCCAGCCCTCCCTTCAGGGGAGGGTTTTTCGTTCCTGTCCGGGCACGTGACCGCTTCCCGCGAAGCCCAACTCGCACGTCGCGTTTGGATCGATCCCGGCGAGCCCTGAAGACGATCCCGAGGCGTGGACGGTTTCGGGTACAGTGTTGTTGGCCGCTCTTTGCGGCACACAGCGTCAAGGAGCGAGCGATGCCGATGGATCCGATCTGGCTGGACGTGCCCACCAAGCGGGCGTTTGAAATCGAGATCCTGGACGCCGACCCGGACTACATCAAGCAGCGCGGGCTGCAGCTGATCTATATCGATCTGGTGCAGTATCACCGCATCCCGAAGACGCAGCTTGCGCACTTCCCGCAGCGGGTGATCGCGCTGCGGAACCTGTCGCGCCTTGCGAAGGGCGTCGATCTGCCGGACGCGGACTGGGTGCGCAAGTGGGTGGGGGAGTGGATCGTCGCGCAGGCCGAAAAGAAAGCGAATTATCTGGAGATCCTCCAGGCGTACTTCCGGGAGAACGAGCAGGAGGTTCGCAACCCCGGGCTGCTGCTGGATCGGCTCAAGGCCGCACGCCCGGTGGTCTCGATGCCGCTGGCGCCCAAGCACGTGGGCGCCTCGAACTGGAAGACGGCCAAGCCCGGCGAGACGCTCATCGGTCTGCACGGCGGCGTGCGCATGGAGCAGATCGACCCGCTCCATCGCGTTTACGAGTTCCGCATGATGGGCGACCAGATCCACGGCGCCTCGCGCCAGCAGGAGCTCGCGCTGCAGGACTGGGCGAAAGCCGTCCGCGATGGGACGTACAACGAGCCGTTTTTTGTCTATATCGAGGGCGCCGAGTGCTGCGTCGTGCGGAACACCAACCGTGACGACATCCTCGGCGTGGTGGAGTTCCCGGGGATCAAGTACTACGCCGGCGTCGGGCCCAACGCGCCGGGGATCTACCAGGTCGCGATCCACAACGGGACCGCGTTCAAGATCGACGGGCACGGCTACGGCGCGATGTTCGACACCAGCGCGATCACGCCGCGAGAGTCACCCAAAGGCACGCGCGACGAGGCCCACGGGCGCAAGACCATGGCGTACAACTGGACCAAGCACGGCGAGCTGCTTGTCGGCGTCCACAAAGAGTTCGAGCTGCATCACTCATCGTTTCAGAGCGGTGGGCTCATCCGCTGCGCTGGCATGATCGGGGCGCGCGCCGGCAAGATCTACTGGATCGACAACGACAGCGGGCACTACCGCCCGCCGCCGATGAACCTGCACCGTTTTATCCTCGCGCTCAAGGGCAAGGGCGTGCTGGCGCATGACGCGCGAGTCTTCAACGCCGCCGCCAAGGACGGCTCCATCCAGAAGCAGGTCACGGGGATGTCCGTCGAGCAGTACCTCGCGAACCCGTCCGGGCAGTCGTTCGCGATCGGCGGTCACCGCGCCGAGCCGAGCACAAAGCCGACGGTCGGCGGTCACCGCGCGACGTAGACGCACGCGGCCCGTCGCCGATGCCGACCGGGCGTTTCAGTGGTCGTCCCATCCTTCGTCGAGCCACGAATCGTCATCGCTCGGCACGATCCCGAGCACCTCCATCAGGCGCGGGTCGTCCTCGGCGATGAACGCCCAACGCCTCGGCGGGAGCAGCACCCAGTCGCCGTCAAACCCGCGCGCGCGCGCCGGGTCGTTCAGACGCTCGTGCACATCATCGATGGGGACCCAGACGTTGACGGGGAACCAAGAACTCTCGAACCCCGGCGGGCGACCGTCGTCGTCTTTGCGGTCTGCCCCGATCGACCAGACATGCGCCACGCCGTCGCGCACCGCGTAGCGCAGCGGCTGCCCGTCGAACGGGTCCAGCGGCACCGTTGGGAGCCACCTCGGCACGAGCTGATCCAGGCGTTCCGGGAGCGCGCCGTGCTCGCGTCGGTAGAGCTCCAGCGCGATCGCGATCGCCGTGACGTCGAGCCGAGTTCGGGTCAGGTGGGCAGACTGCACCGCACGACCCATCGCGGGAAGCAGCGTCGTGATCGGCGCGTACCGCATTGCTTGTAGATCGCTCCACGCGCGTACGCGATGTTCGGGGCTTGGCAGCTCGTCCCAGGTCCACATCGGGCGCGTGACGAACTGCTCTGTTTTCCGCATCAGCTCGTTATGCACACGCATCATTTCGGCACGCCCCGCGATGACCGTCGATGCCACCGGGCCGACGGCCGCGGAGATGCCCGTACGCCATCCATTCGTTCGGCTCGGTTCGCACGAAAACTCGGCGATCTCATCAAGCAACCGGACACCCGCGGGCGTCAGGCGCCCGTCGCCCGATCTGTCGCTGGTGTATATGTGCTGCATGATGTCCGTAAAGCCCCACCGATCACCGTCCAGCTGCAGCGCCGGGTACCCGTCGCCCCAGCTGCCCAGCGCGTGCGCGATCTCGACCAGTCGGTCACGCGAGAGCAGCTCGGGATGATCCGTCAGCGCGTGCATCACCAGATCGCACCCAAGGTGCACGATCGCGAACGCGACCATGTCGCTGATCAGGAATGGATGCTCGCGGATGTGCCGCGCGAGCCCGAAGACCGCCAGGATGTTCGCGTGGACCAGGTCAGCGTCGCCTTCGAGCAAGCCGTGACGTGCCTCGTAGGCGAGCAGCGTTGCCGAGACACGCGCGTGGGTCAGGTGGGGCGCGAGCACACCGAACAGCGTGGTGTCCATGCTGACCTTTGCCGTCGTCGGCTCGGGATGCCGCAGCACCAGCCCCATCCCGGGCTTGCCCGCGCCCTCGCGGACCAGGTCCAGCCAGGGTTGCGCCTCGCGGAGGTACGCCATCGCTTCGGCGTGCAGCGGGTTGCCGGGGCCGACCTCTTCGATGCTGATCCGCCCGGCCCACTCGGGCCTGGCGAGCCCATCGGGGTACCCGAGCCGCTCGAACGCGCGCTCATACAGCGGCCAGGCGCGATCCTCCGGCGCGACCGTGGCCGCCCGCGCGTTGATCGCTTCCAGATAATCCCTGCTCGGGCTCGGGCTTGCCGTGTGGAAGCGCACGAAAAGAATGAGATACACCGCGATCAGCAGCGCCAGCCCAGCGCCGGCACCGCGCACAGTCAGCGACCACGCCTGCCACCACACGGGGCGCTTGCGCCGGGTGGCGCGCCGGATTAGGCGTGCCGCCTGGTGCGGGTCGCCGAAGTCGCGGAGCATCGCGTCGGGCTCGGCGCCGGCTTCGAGCCCGTCGCGGAAGTGGGCGATCAACTCGAGCGCGACATCCTCGCGCTCACGCCGCCACAGGCGCGTCCGCCCGACCACCTGCGCCACGTGCGCGCGCAGCTCGTCCGGCAGGTCGCAGTCCCGCAGCGCCTCGGGCAGGCGCACCGATCGGGGTCGGCTTCGCCCGGCGGCTCGTCCCGCGGCCCCGGCGCTCACGACGCACCCCCGCCCGCCGGCGTCAGCCCCAGACCCGACATCGCGCGCACCAAAGATGCCCACTGCGCGCTGTCCTTCGCGAGGCGCGCCCGACCCGCCCCCGTCAGGCGGTAGTACTTCCGCGGACGCGCCGCCTCCGCGTCGGCGTCGCGCCAGTCGCTCTCGATCAGCCCCTTGGCTTCCAGGTTGTACAGCATCGGGTACAGCGTGCTCTGCCCCATGTCGAGCACGCCCTCGGTTCGGCGTTGCAACGCCTCGACCAGCTCGTACCCGTACATCTCGCCGCGCTCCAGCAGCTTCAGCACCGCGAGCGGGCCCGCACCCCGCATCAGCTCACGCTCGATCCGCATGCTCGGCTCCAAAGCAAACGCGGGGGACAGCGCCCTCTGCCGCCGCCCCCGCGCGGAGGTTTCACGGAACAAAGAATACTATGTGTCACAGAGTATGTCAAGCAAAATATGTGGACACGGTGACAGCCCGTGGTGCTGGGTGCAGCGAGTTGCGACCCTCGCTCAGCCCTGCACGCTCGGCGGCGTCACCCTCGGCAGCCCGCGTTCGATCGCCTCCCGCCGCGGCTCCAGCCACGGGGGCAGGCGCAGCCCGCTTCCCAGCGTCTCCACCGTCTCGTCGGTCGTGAACCCGGGGCCATCGGTCGCGAACTCGAAGATCACCCCGCCTGGCTCGCGGAAGTAGATCGAATGGAAGTACTGGCGATCCATGATCGGCGTCGCGTTCAGCCCCGCCTCCGCGAGCGCCTCGCGCCATGCGTGCTGCGCCTCATCGCTCGGCGTGCGGAACGCGACGTGGTGCACGCTCCCCGCGCCCATCCGCGCGCCGGGCGCGTCCGGCGTGCAGAGCAGGTCGATATACCGACCCGCCGTCCCGCTCGAGCCCGCCGCGATAAACCGGAACCGGTTTTGTGCCGACGCCCCTTCGCGGAAGCCCATCGTCCGTGTCAGCAGGCGCGCGGTGGACTCGTAGCCCGAGAGCGCCAGCGTCGCGCTATGGAACCCGCGGATCGCGTGCTCGCTCGGGAGCGTGCCGCCCTCATCAGCCGGGATCGCTTCGTGCTCGCTGGCGCCGACGAGTTCGAGCTGCGTGCCGTCCTGGTCGGCAAAGCGCAGGACGCGTTCATCGCCGAACCGCGCCTCGGCGGGTTCGTGCGCGACGCCGAGTCGGCGCAGGCGCTCGCTCCACCAGTCGATCGAGCCCGGCGCGACGGCGAACGCGGTCGCCGCGGCCGATCCTGTGCCCGAGCGTCCCGGGCGAATGTGCTTCCACGGGAAGAAGGTCAGCACCGCGCCGGGCGAGGCGGGGGTGTCGGCGAAGTAGAAGTGGAACGTGCCGGGGTCATCGAAGTTCACGGTCTGCTTCACGAGGCGCAGCCCGAGCACGCCGACGTAGAAGTCCAGGTTCGCCTGCGCGTCCCCGGCGATCGCGGTGATGTGGTGAATGCCGAGGATCGGCGGCGTGGATGACGGGGTCGGTGCGGCGGGCATGACGGTTCTCCCGCACGTCCGGCGGCAAGCCGGGCGGCTGCGGGATCGTAGGGCCGACGCGCAGGCGCCCTGTCATCCGGCTCGGCGGCGTCGGCTCAGACGAGCGTCGAGAGGATGACCGTCGAAACGGTCTGACCGGAGCGATCGATCACGGTCGCGACGATCGCGAAGTGCCCGCCGATGTCCGAAGCGCCGCGGACCACCTCGCGGTAGAGCCCGCCGGCGGTGCTGCCCTCGAGCGCGAAGCGCTCGCCGGTTTCCTGTCCCTGCTGGTCCATCGCGACAAGCTCGTAGCGGACGCCCGAGCCCCGGGCCAGGTTCTGGTGGAAGACCACCACCTCACCCGTGGCGTTCACCCACACGGCGGCGGCGGCACGGTCGTACGGCGTCGCAGCGTCGGGCACAGGACGCAACGCCCGCTTGAACGAGCCCGCCCCGACCAGGATCTCGGACGCCTCCGCCCCGGCCTGCGACACCAAAGCCTCCAGCACCGCGTTGCTCTGCATCTGGCGCTCCAGCTCGCTGTGGCTGTTTTGGAGCCACACGATGAACGCCCCGAAGACGACCGCGGCCGTCGCGAACCCGATCGACGAGGCCCGCCACACCGGGCTCACACGGCGCGAGGGGAGCAGCGACGGGCCGACCCGCCCGCCCGCGTGACGAACGGCGCCCGCGCCCAGCAGCTCCTCGGCGAGTTCATCCACCGAAGCCGTGCGCACGGCGTGGATCACCCGGTCGCGCAGGTCCGCCGGCGGCTCGACCGCCGGGAGCAGCATCTCCAGGTGCGCAAGCCGAGCCTGCTCCCGGCGCACGTGCGCCTGCACGCCGGGCGTTGCCGACGCGAGCGCACGCTCGAACGCGACGCGCTCCGGCTCGTCGAGCAGCGCCAGCGCATCCAGCGCCGCCAGCTCGATCAGGTCCGTGGTGGTCATCCGGATCGTCTCGTTCGATCCGGTCGCCTCGTGACTCGCGCTCATACGCCCGGCTCCTCGTTCAACTGCACCCGTTCCCTCAACCGCACCAACGCCCGGCTCAACGCCGACTTGATCGTTCCCAGCGGCGTGTCCAATTCCTCGCCGATCTGACGCAGCGTCTGTCCGCCCAGGTACGCCCGGGTCACGACCGTCCGCTGCAACTCCGGCAGTTCGTTCACGCGCTTCATCACCTCGGCGAAACGCTCGTCAGCGAGCATCGCCGCATCCTCGTTCGCCCCCACCGGGGCCGCGTGACCCGGCACGCCCTCATCCATCGAGAGCGGGCGGATCCGGGCACGCTGACGACGCAGCTTGTCGACCAGATGACGACGGCTCAGCATCATCACCCACGTCACCAAAGCCGAACGCTTCGGGTCGTACCGGTCCGCCGTGCGCCAGAGGCGGATGAACACCTCCTGCACCGCGTCCTCCGCCTCGGCCCGAGTTGGCATCGTCTGATACGCCATACGAAACACCAGCGACCCGAAACGGTCGTACAACTCCGCCACCGCCCCCTCGTCCCGGGACGCCACCCGGCGCATCAGCGCCAAGTCCTGGTCCGCGGCAGACGACGGCTCGCTCACGGCTCCGGCTCCAGTCCCGACCGTGCCCTTGCCTTGACCTTCCAGAGGACGTGCCGAACGCACGCCCCCGTCCGAACTTGCGGAACACACGCCCGCACGGGGCTATACGAGCCCCCCCGTCAGCACGGTTGCACGATCGCCGAATCTACCCGATCCGGCTCCAGATTCCAATCCACCCCACCCGGAACCCCGCCCGAGAAGCCGCTTGGACGAGAATAAAAACGAGTATAAACCCTTGATTTACTCAGGATCACCCTTGGGGTTTTTCGGACGCTCGTTTCCTAAGCATGGACCGGAACAGGGCTCAACGACCACTGGGCCTGTTTTCGGGGGGTGGATTGTGAGGCGGCTCTTTGGCTCATGCAAAGGAAGACCCTTGTCATGGGTCGGGTTGTCCGGTAGTCTGGGCGTGGAAGAAGAGGTATCGCACGGACGCGAAGCCGAGCCCGGACCGTCGGCATCCCCGCGGCTGGCGTTTGCCAGCAGGGGTGAAGAACGCCGAGCGAACGGGCGATGGGCATCTGGGGAGACCCACCGTGCCGCGACAGTCGCGGACAACTCGTGCGGGGCAGACGGTGCGCGGACGGTGCGCGATCGCCCCGGCTTCCCGTCGGCGCGGGTTCACGCTGATCGATGTGCTCGTCTCGCTGGGCGTGATCGCGGTGCTGATCGGGATCCTGCTCCCGACGTTGTCGCGCGTGCGTGAGACGACGCGGAAGGTGCTGTGCGCGTCGAACGTGCGCCAGCTCGGGCTGGGCGTCGCGATGTACGCCGACGACTGGCACGACCGCATCCCGCTGTCGATCTACGTGACGCCGATGAGTTCGCACATCCCGCGCAACGCCTCCGGCGGGCAGGCGTCGCTCGTGGACACGATCGACCTGCGTCTGAACGCGCCCGGGCTCTGGGGCTCGCCCTGGGACGGCCTGGGTCGTTTGTACCCGAGTGGGTATCTCCCAGCTTCGGGTGTCTTCTACTGCCCGTCGCACACGGGCGATCATCCGCAGTCGCAGTACGCCGAGGCGTGGGGTCTCCCGTCGGGTCGGATCACGGGCAATTACCAGTACCGCGGGCAAGGGCCTCGTGGCGAGACGCACCTTTCCCGCATCGAGCCGAAGCGGTCCGCGATCGCGGCCGACGCGCTCTTCGACGCCCAGGCGCCCAACCACCCGTTCGGGCTGAACGTCCTGCGCACGGACATCTCCGTTTCCTTCGTGCCCGATGCCGACGGCAGCATGCTCCGCAACTTCGCCGTCCAGGGCGCCCAAGGCGGCACCGGCGGCAGCCGCGCGTGGGAAACGCTCGACAACACCTCCGGCGACAACGCCGGCGGGTCGTCCTCGGGCTCCGGCGTCGGCGGACGCGGACGCTGATCCCGCCATCCAACTTTGATGCTCAACCGATCTACGGCCCGCGAACCGGCACAGGCGGCGGCGCGTCCAGCATCCGGATCAGGTGGATCTGCTGCTCGCTCCGGGGGTGCGCGCTGATCCCGTCCAGACGCTCCGCATCGAACAGGTAGATCGTCGAGTAATAGAAAATCGGCGCCATCGGGAGGTCCTCCTCCATGATGATGCGCTCGGCTTCCTCCAGCAGGCGCAAACGACGGTCCGGGTCCGTTTCGTCGGCCGCTTCATCGAGCAGCGCGTCGAACACCGGGTTGCTGTACGCCCGGTCGTTGTTCCCGTCTCCGGTCCGGTTCAGGTCTAGGAACGTCGTCGGGTCGGAGTAGTCGCCGTACCAACCGGCTCGGCTCGTCATGAAGTTCTGGTTCTTCAGGTCGTCCCGGTAGACTTTGATCTCTTTTGCCGACAGCGCCACCGGCACGCCGAGGTACTGGCGCCAGTTCTTCGCGATCGCCTGTGCGATCAACTCGTGACCGCCGCCGGTGTTGATGCTCAGTTCCACCGTTGGGAACCGGCTCGTATCCGGGTACCCCGCCTCGGCGAGCAGGCGGCGCGCACGCTGGATCAACTCGCGACGCTCCTCGTCGGTCCGCATGTCCCCGATGTTCGGCAAGCCCCGCGGCGGGGTGTACCCCGGGAGCGAGCCCGGCGGGATCAGCGAGTGCGCCACCGGCTCGCCCAGGCGCCGAACCTCCCGCGCGATCGTCCCCTTGTCGATCATCATCGCGAACGCACGCCGGACCCGCGCATCGTGGAACGGGTTGTCCCGCCCGTCCGGCAGCTTCGGCAGCGTGTTGAAGTTCCACCAGTACGTCCCGAACGCTGGCACCGCGTGGATCTGCTTGCGCGGGTCCGGCGGCAGGCGACGGTCGATCTCGAACTGGTCCAGCCCCTGCTCGCGCAGGCTCGCGATCAGTTCCCAGTGCTCGGCGTAGAACTCCAGCTTGTCGTCGAGCATGTCGCCGCGGTACGGCGGCGTCACGTCGCTGATCCAGTCCACCGCGCCGGTCTGGAACGCGAGCACCTGCGCGTTCGGGTCCTCCACGCTCGGGATCGCCACCGTCCGGATGCCCAGTGTCTCCTTCGCCCACCAGTACGGGTTCGCCTCGAAGCGCATGTCCCGCTTGAATCGCCAGCGCGTGAGCACGAACGGGCCGTTGCTGACGATCGTCGGCGGTTTGGTCCACCCCAGGCGCGTCCGCATCCGCCCGCTCACCGGGTCCAGGCGCTCGTACTGCTGCACCAGCGGCGGGTAGACCGGGTACAGCACCGCGAAGCCCACGATGTCCAGGAAGTAGGGGATCCGACGCGTCAGACGCACCGTGAACGTGCGCGCCGCGTCGTCGGCGTCGATCGCGACCATCGATTCGAACCGGCGCTCCGTCTCGGCCCACAACGCCTCGGCGGTCGGGTACGGGCTCTCGGACGTCCCGAACCGCGCCAGTTCTTCGGTGCGCCAGTTGTAGAATTCTTCTGCGCCCTCGATGAGCATGAACAGCTTGAAGTACGCAGCCGCGTTGTCCGGGAGCATCGCGCGCCGCCAGCTGTAGGCGAAATCGCTCGGCTTGACCTCCGAGCCGTTGGACCAGCGCGGGCGCGGATCTTCGCGCAGGTAGAACGTGTAGGTGCGCCCGTCTTCGGAGATGTCCCACCGCTCGGCAGCCGCGGGGATCGGGCGGAAGTCGTCGCTCATCACGTCCGCGCGGACCAGCCCCTCAAAGAGCATCCGCGCCACGCGCAGATCCTGCATCCAGGACATCTTCTGCAGGTCCAGCGTCGTGACGTCGCCGCGGTTGATGAACGCGAAGTCCGCCCGCGGCTCCGGGCGGTCGCTCAGCACGCTCACGGCGATCGCCAGCCCGAGCAGCACGATCGGGATCAGCATTCGAAACATGATCGAAGTCTACCGCCACGCGAGAAGACGGAGGCGGGACGCTCAGCGGCGTTGGAAACGGTCGGCGGGGAAGCCGAACGGCGGGCGGGCGAGCACGCCCCCCGCGCCCAGGATGTCGCGCTCCACGCTCTCGACGAACCGCGTCAGGTCCCGGTTCTCACGGAGCGTGGCCGCGTGCGCGAACGCGTCGGGCGACTGCCCGGGGTCGGCAACCGTCCGCGCGAACGCCACCACCGGGATCGCGATTTCCGCCAGGTTCACCAGACCCGAAAAATCCTCATCGTTCGGCGTGTTGCTCGCGGCAAGACGGTCGCGCACGAACGCGAGCGCGTCCCCCGCGAACCCGCCCGCGGCGATCGCAGCCTGACGGTCCAGCCCGTCCACCGTCCGCAGCACGCCCAGCAGCGCCTCGCCCGTGCGCATGACGCCGACGAGATCGTTCATCGAACGCCGCGTCCGCACGCGCTCCCCCGCCCGCTCGGCAAGCTGGCGGTAGGCGTCGCTCCGCAGGTTCAGCGTCGGGCGGGCGATCCCCCCGGCTGCCGTCATCGCGCGCACGGCCGCGTCGAACACCAGCGGGTCCGGCTCACGCTCCACCACGCGACCGGCACGTCCGAGCAGGTCGCGCACGCGACCCTCGGCCATCGCCGGCGGCTGCGACGCGATTGTCTCGAACGTCCGGCGCAGCGCGAAGGCCGCCATGATCCGCGTTTCCACCGAGTCCGACTCGATCGCACGCACCACCAGGTCGCTCGCGTCCTGCGTCGCCAGCTCCCCGGCCACGCGGATCGCGTTCAGGCGAACCTCCACGTGCTCGGCGCGGGTCATGCGGTCCAGCTCCGGCACCAACGCCCCGCTGTACGCCAGGCGGAACGAGACCGACGTGTTCGGCGTCGACAGCGGCTCCAGCAGGCGAGCCCGCGCACGACGACGCACCTCCGCGTCGGTCGAGCCCAGCCCCTGCGCGTGCTGGGCGGCGTACGTGCGCACGATGCGCTCCTGATCCGTGCTCAGGCGCGTCGCCGTGATCACATCGGGCGTGATGTCCCCGTGCTGGGCGAGCCCGGGCGTCAGGGGGGCGAGGGTCAGCACCGCCGCGAGCAACGCCAGCGCGAGCCAGGGGGCGCGGCTGAGGCGTCGGGACTGCGGATCGGATTCGGCGTGTGGGGTCGTCATCGGGACCAAAGCGGTGTTCCTGAAGGCGAGCCCGCGCTGGACGGGGCCGCGGTGCGGCGTCTGTCGAAAACCCCACTCACCCGGGCGAGCCACCTCGGCACCCCTCACGACCCCCGCGAGAAGCCCATTCCGGGCGACGGCGCGGCCCCGTGCCCGGGAAAAGCATCTTTCCCGCCTCCCGGGCCCCGGGCCAGCCCCCGGGCACGCTTTCCGCCCCCCCCGGGGCAGGGTTGAGCAAGCTACCGGGCGCGCCCCGCGCGGTCAAACCCAGCCCACCGAGCCCCCAGGCACTCCCCCCGGGGCTCAGTAGACATCTAGTCAGTAAACCTCCAAGAAGACCCGGCGCGTCGGGGCGACGGCTTTGTGGATCATTCGGCGTTCCCACTGCTCGATCTGGCTCAGCGCCTGCGCCTCGCACCGCAGGTACCGCGACAGGCGGGCCGGCGGGAGCATCCGCGCGAGCTGCTGGAAGATCCCGAGCTCCATCCCTGCGATGCCGCAGACGTAGATCAGCGTCCGGTCGTCCTCCAGCTGGGGGAGGAAATGGTCCCGGTGGGTGCGGAGCCGGTCCTGGACGTAGAGCGGGTCGTGCCCGTCCTGCTGGGTTTCCCGGCTGATCGCGGTGAGATAGGTGAACCGCTCGTGCTCGCGCTCCATCGCGAGCAGGTCGGCGTGGTAGAGCAGGTCGGTGCTGTACGCCGAGCCCATGACCAGCGTGATCCGGCTCGGCACGGCGCGGTCGAGCAGGTCGTGGATCATCCCCCGGAAGGGGGCGATCCCCGTGCCGGTGGCGAAAAAGACGTAATCGTGCTCTTCGGGGCGCGCGGGGAGGACGAATCGCTTGCCGCTGGGCCCGGTGACGCGGACCTCGTCCCCCGGCTGGAGGTCGGCGAGGTAGTTGCTCGCGACGCCGAGGAAGAGCTTGCCGGTCTCCCAGTGCTCGTCGATGGTGCGTTTGACGGTGGTCGCGAGGACGTGCCCCTTGCCGTCTTCGCCCCTGCTGGGGCTGGCGATGGAGTAGAGGCGGAGCTTGTGGGGGCGTCCGCGGTCGTCCTCGCCCGGGGGGATGACGCCGAAGCTCTGCCCGGCGATGAAATTGCCGGCGAGGGCCGTGCGGCTCACGTCGATCGAGACGTGGCGCACAAAGCTCGCGGATTTGCGGGCGGTGCAGCGCCGGTTCTCGACGACGACGCCGACGCCGGGGTCGTTCGGCGGCTGGAGGTGCATCTTCGCCTCGGGCAGGTCGGGCCCGGGGTCGCGGGGTTCGGTCTGCGGGTCAGTCATGCGGCATTGAAGCGCGGGAGCGTGCCGGGGCAAGGGGGGCGGTGCGCCGGGGCTCGAGGTGGAGGGGCTCGCCCGTCGCTTCGGGGGCGGGCTGGATGCCGAGGATGGCGCAGATGGTGGGGTGGATCTGGGTGTAGTGGACGCGCCCGAGGTCGTGCCCGCCGAGGGGTGTGGGGTAGCGCCAGAAGACGGAGTACCCGTACATCTCGGGGTTGGTCTCGACGTCGTACCCGTGCATGCCGAGCGGGCCGCCGATTTCGTCGATGGGCACAACCGCCCCGTCGGCCCGGGTGCTGAAGATGTACCCGCGGTCGAGGATGACGACGATGTCGCCCACGGTGTCCGGGTGGTTGTACCCGAGTCGCTCGGGCACATCCGCGCGCCGGTGCGCCCGCGCGAAGGGGTGGGCCCGCGCGGCTTGCAGGAGCTCCCGCTCGGCTTGGCGGCGTGCCGATTCGGGCTCGATCCCGCTCAGATAGACGTTCGCGATGTTCCCGCTGGTGACGATCTGGAGGTTGGAAGCCTCCCGGTTGAGCCCGAGCAGGTCCCACGGGTCGCACGCGAAATCGACCCGGCTCATCCCGTGGTCGGTCGTGACGACGACGTACAGCTCGTCGCCCTCGCCCAGGCGTTCGGCGGTGAGCTCCATCACCTTTTCCAGGAAGCGGGCGAGCAGGGCGTCGGTCTCTTCGATGACGCCGACCATCTCCGGCGCGTCCGGCCCGTAGCGGTGCCCGGGGCTGTCGGTCGCGACGGCATAGCCCATGAGCAGGCGCAGGGGTGTTTGGTCCTGATCGTTCCGCCACGCGTGGATGACCTGGTGCAGACGGGCATCGTCGGACAGGCGGGCGTTGTACCCCTGCCCGAAGTGGCTCGCGGTGATCGGGCCGCGCTGCTGGTGGCTGACGGGCCAGTCGTACACCGCCGTGCGCACGCCCTGTCGCTCGGCTGTGATCCAGATCGGCTCGGCGTCGAGCAGCTCGGCAGCCGGCGGGTAGCGCAGGGTTTCGCCCTGGCGCCGGTCGTAGTACCCGTTGGCGGCGATGCCGTGCTTGCTGACGGGCACGCCGGTGTACATCGAGACGTGGGTGGGGAAGGTGAGCGTGGGGAACGCGGGGGCGAGGGCGCGGGTGTAGGCGCCCTCGCGGGCGAGGCGGTCGAAGGTGGGCGTGTGCGCGCGCTGGATGTAGTCCCACCGGAGCCCGTCGATGCTGATCCAGACGACGGTCGCGGGCCCTTGCCCGGGCTCGGCGTGCGCGGGCGACTGGGCCGCGGCGACGGGCGCGAGGAGCGCTGGGAGAAGCCCCGCGCAGAACCGTGCCGCACGGCGGAGCAAGGGGGTCGATCGGTGGTGGGTCGTCATGGGCGATGCTAACCCCTCGGGCGGGGCGCGTCGCGTTGGGGGATGTGAAGACGGCGCGAACGCCGTTTCGGCTCAGTTGTTCGGCTCAGTTGCCGCCGCTGAGCAGCTGCATGATCGCGCCCATGAGCTGCCCTTCGATCGCGGTGAGGGCGGCCTGCTCGCTCTCGAGCTGCCCGCGCTCGATGCGGGCGGCGGTGTCGTTCAGGGCCGAGGTGATCGCGGGCAGGACCGTCAGGATCGGCTCCAGCGCCTCGGGCCCGCCGGCTTCGGCGATCATGTCGTCGCTCAGCACCATGACCCAACGCCCGCCCTGGAAGCGGAGGGTCATGGGCTCGTCCATGCCTGGGAAGGTGACCATTGCCTCGTTGCCGAAGACGTCGATGGTGGCGTCGTCGGGCGAGCCGCCGGCGGACATCAGCCCGGCGACGTCCACGCCCGGGATGCCCCCGTCGCCCGCTGCGGCCATGCCCGCGAGCATGGAGCCGGTGCCCGCGGCTTCGGGCGAGCTCAGATACTCGAACACGCCGCGTCCGAAGCGGTCCTCGTGCGCACGGTCGAGGCGGGTGAAGGCGCGGAGGAGCGGGGTGAGCTCGTCGAGCAGCCTCTGCATCGCCGGGCCCTCGGCGATCACCGAGGCGAAGATGGCGTCGAAGTCGGCCCGCTCGACGGCTTCGGTCATGTCCTGGAGGAACGCGCGGACGCCGGACTCGGTGCCCGCTTCGCTGTGTGCGTCGGTGTCGAAATCGGTCGCGGCGGCGCGGTCGCGCAGCCCGGCGCCGGCGAACGCGGATTCGGCGCTCTCCCGGGCTTCGCCGATCGCCGTCCGGTGCGCCTGGGCCCGCTCGCGGAGGGCGCGAGCCTGAGTGGCGTACCGCTGGGCGTTGGGGATCGCGGGCTCGAGCGTCGAGGCGTTTTCCAGCAGGGCGGCGAGCTCGGCGAGGGTGATCGCCGACTGCTCGTGCGTGCGGGCGAGGAACTGCTGGGCCTGCCCGGTGGCGGCGTTGCCGACGCTGCGGAGCTCGCGGGACGCCTGATTCGCGAGCCCGACGGCCCGATCGAACCGCCCCGTGGCTTCCTCGACCTTCGGGTCGGCGTCGCTCGCGAGGCGCTGCAGGGCGCGGTCGAGCTGGGCGGCGAGGTCGCGCCCGACTTCGGCGGCCTGGTCGCGGGCCGTGCGCGCGTCGGCGGCGCTGCGCGTGGCGGTCGCTTCGGCGCGTGCGCGGGCGCGCTCGATCGCTTCACGCTCGCGCTCCACACGCGCGATCGCGACGTTGGCGGAGGTCAGCTCCGGCGCGGTCAGCTCGGCCCGCGCCAGCAGGTCGCCCGCTTCCATCTCCAGGCGGTCCGCCTCGCGCGAGTCGGCGCGGAGGCTCGACATCAACTCGGCCGCCTCGGTCTCGCTGAGGCGCGAGGCTTCCAGACGGGCCGACCCGATCCGGTCCCGGAGCGTCTTCGCCTGCGCCAGGCGCTGGTCGCCTTCGGTGCGGAGCTGGTTGATCCGCGCCTGCACCTCGTTGCGGGCTCGCTCGGCTTCCTGCTGGTCGCGGTCGAGGCGGCTCATCCGCTCGCGCAGCTCGGCGAGCTGGTCCCGCGGGTCGAAACGCTCCAGAGCCGACGCCTGCCCGCTCAGACGCGCGTAGCTCGCGACCAGCCCCCGCGCGACGGCGGCGTCATTCAACACCGCGGCGTGCGCCTCCATCGCCTCGGTGAACGGGCGCTCGCCCAGCCCGATCTGCGCCTGGGCGAGCATGACGCGGATGGCGCCCTGCTCGGTCGGCGTGCCCTGGCTCTGGATGGGCTCGAGGGTGGTCAGGACGCGCTGGTAGACCTGATCGCGGGCGAAGTCCGGGGCGGAGGGGGTCGAGGCGGAAGCCGCGAGTGTGCGCATGAGCCCGGTCGCGTCGTGGATCGCCTGGGCGGCGGGGGTGGGGCGCTCGCAGGCGGCGAGGGGCAGGAGGAGCCCGGCGGCGATCGCCACGAGGGCGGCGGCGCGTCGGGTGGGGCGTCGGGTGGGGCGGGCGCGGTGGTTGGTCATCGGCGTTCTCGCGTCGCGGCCCGGGCGCATCGGGCGCGGGCGGTGGATCGGGTCTGGTTGCTGGTCCCGAGCCGCCCCGCTGAGGGGCACGGACGGGGGGTGGACACTCTAGCAGCCCCGGGGCGGGGGCTCAGCGGGGGCCTTGGAAGGGTTCTTGTACGCCGCGGACGGGGCGCGGGTCCGGCGGGGTGAACTCGACGGGGTACTCCGGGCGTGGTCGGTACATCGCGTCGATCCATTGGACGGCTTGTCGGAAGCGTCGATCCTCGACGCGCTCGAAGACGGGGCGCCACCCGCGGGGCGTGCCGTCGAGCCCGGGGACGGGGGGGTGGGGGAATCGGCTGTCCTCGCGCGGGAGGCCCATCTGGAGGAGGGGGGATCGGGCCGGGGCGACGTAGTCGATCAGGGGCGTGCCGTCTTCGAGCCGGAAGCGTTCGAGGAGGAGGAAGTTGGTGTAGACGGTGCGATCACTGTTGGGGTTTTGATTCCAGAGCCAGAGCCGTCCGGCTTCCTGCCCGCCGTGGCAGCGGGTGGTGGCGCAGCTGTTCATGAGCCACTCGGCGTGGACGTGGTTGCGGAACAGGGCGAAGGCGCGGGGGTGATCGAGCACCTGGACCTGCCCGTACAGCTCGCGGGCGTTGAGACGGAAGAGCAGGTCGAGGATCTCGGCTGCGGGCATTCGGTAGAGAGCGGCCCGCCCTTCGCGGTTCACGGGCATGAGCTCGTGGTCGCCGTAGCGCCGGATCATGGTGTCGATCAGCTCGCGTCGGATGACCATGCGCGGGGGGTTGCGGAGATCGACCTCGTAGACGCGGAGGAGGTTGATGTCCTCGGGGGTGATGAGCCCGAAGGCTTCTTCGCGTTCGCGGAGGGTGGGGCGCGGGCCGCGGTCGATCGCTCGGTCGGCGCCGAGGGGGCGTCGGTCGTCGGCTTCCTGCCCGGCACGTCGCGCTTCGGCGGCCTGCTGGAGCTCGCGGAGCCCGCGGATGATCGCCTGCTTCCGGAGGGCGCGGGGCTCGCCGGGCGATTGCATGAGGATGAGGTCGAGCTCGAAGAGCGCCTCGGCGTAGAGCTCGCGCTCCTGGCACCAGTCGACCAGGGCGAGTCGGGTTTCGATGTCGTCGTGGGCGATCTCGCGCCGGAGTTCGCGGTAGCGGTCGCGCGCGGGGCGGAGGATCCGGTGGTCGATGATCTCGCGCTTGTCGACGGGGGTCTCGACGCCGTTGCCGCGGATGACCAGGCGGTCCTCGGTTTCAGAGATGATGATGCCGACGAGGCGCGTGCCGGAGCGGAGGCGCAGCTCGACCTCAACGGGCCCGGACTGGGCTTGGGGTTTTGATTCTGGTTCCGGCTTGGGTTCGGGCTCGGGCTCGGGTTCTGGCTCCGGTTCGGGCTGTGGATCTGGATCCGGGTTGGGTTGGTGGAGGTTGGTGGGTGCGGAGCGATCGGGAAGGGGCGTCGGGCTCCCGCGCGTCGCGAGGGTTGCCGAGCCCAGCCACGCCGCGAGCAGCAGGGTCGCGACGGTCCACCCGATGTCCCGGACCCCGGCCCCGCGTGGGTGGGCTGGGTTCATCGGGAGCATTGTGCCCGATGGGGCGCGTGGTTGTCCAGCCGGGGTGATCGGAATCGCGCGATCAGGCGGCCCGTCGCTCCTGGGCGGGCGGGGTGTTCCCCTTGGCGAGCTCTCGGAGTTCGTCGAGGTTGGGGAAACGGTCGTCACGGATGACGCGGGCCATGGTCCCGAGTTCGACGGTTCGCTCGGCGGAGAGATCGGTGAGCTCGGGCGTGCCGCTTTCGCTGAGGGCGATGCGGAGGGGGCCCTTGAGATCCTGGGTGATGTCGACGCGGAAGTTGCCGATCCAGAGAGTGCTCTTGGCGTGGAGGCGTCGGTGGACGATCAGCTCGGGGCAGGTGGCTCGGGCGATGGTCGCGAGCGTGCGCGCCAGGGCGTCGAGGACGGGCTGGACGCGGCTCTGCCCGCTCATGATCTCGAACTCGAGCTCGGTCTGTTCCTCGGCCTGCTGGGCGCTGGTGCGTCCGCCCATGCTGCGCAGCTGCTTGAGGCGCGCCTCGGCCTTGGCGCGCCGGGCGTCGATCGCGGGGAGCATCTCGGCGGCTTTGGCGGCGAGGGCTTCGAGGGCGATCAGTCGCCCGACGACGACCTCGGTGGGCGCGCCCGCGCCGGTGCCGACCTGGAGAACCTCGACGCCGCGGGCGCCGTGGACCGAGCCTCCGACGATGGCGCAGGTCGGGCTGCTGACGCGTCCTTCGACGCGGACTGTGCAGTTGGTGATTTCTCGCGCGACTTCGCAGTCGCCGGCGACTTCGGCCGAGGCGCCGTCGAGGTACTTGGCTTTGAGGTTGCCGCCGACGTTGAGGACGCCTTTTTCGCGTCCGGCCATGCCGCGGTCGAGGGTGGTGTCCTGCTCGCTTCGGATGTGGGCGGCTTCGACGAGCTCGCGGACCTGGACGTTCTGCGTGCTCTCGACGAGGAAGTTGTCGCGGACGCCGCGTCCGACGACGATGTCGCCGGGGAAGCGGACGTTGCCGGTGGAGAAGTCGACGTTGCCCTCGATCTCGAGCGTGGGCAGAACGCGGAGGAGCGAGCCGGCGTGTTCGAGCAGCCCGCAGACGCGCGCGACGATGCTGCCGTCGTGTCGGAGTTCGACCGAGCCGTCTTCCTGGAAGCGGAAGGGCTTGCCTTCTTTGGCGGGGAGTGTCTTGCCCTGGACGTCGGTGCCGTCGGCGCCCGGGACGGGCTCGTGGATGCGTCCGAGAACCTGCCCGGGCTTGACGATGCAGAACGGGGATTGGTCGTAGTGGTTGATGCCGCCGGCTTCGGCTCCGGCTGGGGGCGGGGGCTCCTGAGCCTCGCCCTCGGCGACGGCCCGGTTGCGCCGGCGAGCCTCGTTCTGGCGCTCGAGGGCTTCTTCGAGCTCGGGAAGGAGTTCGAGGCGCCCGTCCTGCCCGTCGACGGGGGCGGTGCCCTGGGCGACGACGCGCTCGGCGCCCTTGGCGGGGTTGGCGCGGTATTCCTCGAGGAGGTCGCGGACGGCCTGGTCGTCGATGAGTCGCCCGACGACGCCGGCCGCGGCGATCATGCGCACGAGCATCTCGGGCTCGAACTGCGCGGGGTCGATGCCGGGGACAAGGGCTGCCGACGCGGAGAGGCGGTCGGGGGCGATGGTGGTCTGGAGGCAGGCGTCCGCGCCCTCGGCCATGGGTGGGCTCCGTGTCGCGCCCGCCCGTCGCGTCCCGCGCCTCCGGCGGGACGCACCGGGGAGGTCAGGCGGCGGCCTGGTGCTGGCTCGGCTGGCACTTGGCGAGCGTCTCGGTGATCCGCTGCCCCAGCAGGTCCGGGGTGAAGGGCTTGACGACGTAGTTGTTCACGCCGGCTTTGATCGCGTCGATGACGCGGTTCTTCTCGGCTTCGGTGGTGACCATGATGATCGGGACGGTCTTGTTCTGCTGACGGTACGTCTTGACGAACGTCAGCCCGTCCATGTTGGGCATGTTCCAGTCGACCAGGAGCAGCTCGGGCTGGAAGGCGCCGACCTTGCTCAGCGCGTCCTGCCCGTCGCACGCCTCGGTCACCTCGGTGTACCCGAGCTGGGTGAGGACGGACTTCTGGATGTTGCGCATGGTCTTGGAGTCGTCGATCAGCATGATCCGCATGGTTCTGCCCTCGTGGTCGGTCGTGTGCGATCGTGTGGGTTCGGGGTCTTCAGCGATGAAACAACGGTCAGGCGGCGGCGGCGCGTGCACCGGAATCGACGCCCGCGTTGGCGGCGGCTTCGCGGATCGCAACCTCGATGGTCAACTCGCCGCAGTCGGTGGTGCAGGGGATGAGGACGCACGGGGTGTCGGTCTGGCGCGCGACCACGTGGTTGGCGCCGAGGACGACGCTGGGGCAGCTGATGGAGACGCGCCGGTTGTCGGGGAACTGCGCCTTGGCGCCGCCGGAGACCATGTTCACGAGCTCGCCGATCGCGTCGGCGAAGTCGGCGGTGCCGGGCTCCATCTGCTCGCCGCAGAAGAGGGCGACGATGCGCTTGGCGGTTTCGAGTGGGAAGCTGAGGACGACCGAGCCGGTGACGTCGCCGGACATGCCGATGATGCCGGAGACGTCGTGGCTGGGCTCGGCGCCGCTCTTGACCTTGGGCGGGTTGACGGTGACGGGGAGCTGCATCATCGTGCTGAACACGTTCTGGATGCTGCTGATAAAGGGGGTGATGAGGCTGGCGTCCATCGCGTGCTCGCTCCCTGCTGGTGTCGCTGCTCCGTGCCGTGGCGCGGGGGCCCGCTGCACCCCGCATGGGTTGCTATCGACCGTCGGCAGACCCGTCATCAGTTCGGTTTCGGTCGTTTTGGGTCCGAGAACGGGTTTTCATGCCGCGGCGCAGGCGGCTGCGGACCGCCTGCCCTCGGCCCGTCGCATGAGTTCGGCGATGTCGATGATGAGGCTCACGCCGCCGTCGTCGCGCACGGTTGCGCCGCTGACGGGCCCGTTGCGTTCCACGACGCCGTCGAGCGGCTTGATGACGATTTCCTGCTGCCCGATCAGGCTCGAAACCATCAGCCCGATGCTGCGCCCGTTCATCGCGAGCACGACGGCGAAGGGCTGGGCGAGGGCTTCGCGCCCCGGGAGTTCGAAGACGTCGGCCGCGGAGATCAGGGGGAGCACCTTGTCGCGCAGGCGCATGACGGGGTGTTCGCCGATGGTGCTCAGCTCGGCTTCGCCCGGGCGAACGATCTCGAGGATGTTGCCGAGGGGGACGGCGTAGCGCTCCTCACCGACGCCGACCATCATCGCGGGCATGATCGCGACGGTGAGGGGGATGGTGATGGTGAAGGTGGTGCCGTGCCCGGGCTTGCTGTCGAGATCGAGCGTGCCCTTGAGGGCTTCGATGTTGGTGCGGACGACGTCCATGCCAACACCGCGTCCGGAGAGGTCGCTGACCTGCTCGGCGGTGCTGAAGCCGGGGAGCATGATGAAGCGGTAGACCTCGTGGTCGCTGAGGTTGCTGATCTCGGCTTCGGTCGCGAGCCCGCGCTCGATCGCCTTGCGCCCGATGACCTCGCGCGAAAGCCCCTTGCCGTCGTCGGCGATGATGATCTGGACGTGGCTGCCCTCGTGGCTCGCCGTCAGACGGATGACGCCTTCTTCGGGCTTGCCCTTGGCGATTCGGTCCTCGGGCATCTCGACGCCGTGGTCGGCGCTGTTGCGCATGAGGTGGACGAGCGGGTCGCCGAGTTCTTCGATGACGGACTTGTCGACTTCGGTCTCGCCGCCCTCGATGACCAGACGCATCTTCTTGTTGGTCTTGGCGGCGAGGTCGCGGATGAGCCGGGGGTACTTGCCGAAGAGCTTGTCGAGCGGCTGCATGCGCGTGCGCATGACGGCGACTTGAAGGTCGCCCGTGACGCGGTCGAGGTCGCCGGCAGCGCCGGTCATCAGCTCGCGCCACTCGCTGGTCACGTTGGCCAGGTGCCCGGCGTCGCGGGCGATCGCGCCGATGCGGTTCTTCTGGAGCACCAGCTCGCCGACCAGGTTCATCAGGCTCTCAAGACGCTTCACCTCGACGCGGATGGTCTGCTCCGGCGCGGCCCCGGCAGAGCTGGCCGCTGCGGGCGCGCCCGCGGGCTTGCGGGCGCCGTCGCTTGCGCCGGGCGAGGGGGTGTCGGTCTTCGCGGCGACGGGCGCGCTCGGTGCGCCAGCGGACGCGCCGGGTTCGGGCGATGACGACGGCGCGGGCGCGTCATCGATTGGTTCGCCGTTGCAGGCGCGGTGCATGCGCTCCAGCAGCGTCTCGCCCGGCACGGGGCGGACGACCGACTCGCGCAGCCCGTCCGCGATCACGCGGATCAGCTCCACGCACTCGGCGACGCAGCCGGTGAGCGCGTCCAGCGTCGGGAGGGTGTCGTCCGCGAGCGCGTGCCCGCATTCGTCGAGCCCGCGGGCGAGCGACGAGAGCGTGTCCACCTCGAAGAACTCGCCGCTCTTGAGCAGGTTCTCGCTGTGCTCGATGAGCTCGCTCCCCGCGGCGGCGCGCGAGGACGGATCGGTCAGCCGCCCGGCGCACGCGCTCAGCGATTCGACGCACGAGTCCAGATCCGCGACTAGGTACTCGAGCAGGGCGGCTTTGTTCTCGGGGAGCGACAGCGGCACGCCGTCGGTTGAGCCCTGGGCGGTGGTGGTGGTCGCGGCGACGCCGACGGGCTCGCAGGCCGCGCCTTCTTCGCCGGGGATCTTGCCCTCGCCGACGAGGTTGAGGTTGGCGAGCACGTCCGGGTCGGCGGGGGAGAGCGGCTGCCCGGCGCGCAGCTCGCCGAACTGACACTTGATCGCGTCGATCGCGGCGAGCAGCCAGTCCATGATCCGCTTGTCCACGACCACCTTGCCGTTGCGCGCCATGTTCAGTGCGCTCTCGGCGGCGTGGGCGGCGTTGACAAGATTGGTTAGCGCGAGGAACGAGGCGCTGCCCTTGATCGTGTGCAGCGCGCGGAAGACCTCGTTCAGCAGGTCCAGGTCTTCGGGCCTGGACTCGAGATCGACCAGGCGCACCTCGAGCTCGTCGAGAAGCTCGCCGCACTCGGTCAGGAAGTCCTGCAGGATCTCCGGGTCGAGCCCGGGCAGACCGCCGAATCCTTCGACGCTCATGGGTATCCGCCCTTTCTCAGCCCGCGGCCTTCAACGAGCCCGGCTTCTGGTACACGAATCCCTGCGCGATCGGCAGCGAGATGAAGGGCGCGTCCGCGCCGCGGATCGTCTCGGAGTGCCCGATGAACAGGTACCCGTCGCTTGCGAGCTGATCGGCGAAGGTCTTGATGACCTGCGCACGCATCTGCTCGTCGAAGTAGATCATGACGTTCCGGCAGAAGATCACGTCCCAGGTGCCGTGACGCTTGGCGGCGAGACGGTCCTTCAGGTTGTGCAGCTCGAACGCGACCATGCTCCGGATCGTCGCGTCGAGCATCCAGTAGGGGCCCTCGCGCTTGAAGTAGCGCTGGCGGACGAGATCGGGCGTGGAGCGGAGGGCGTAGTCGGTGTACTTACCCTCTTCGGCGACCTTGAGCACCTTTTCGGAGATGTCGGTGCCGAGGATCTCGATGCGCCAATCCGGCAGTCGCACGCCGAGGGTGCGGTGCACCATGATCGCGAGGGTGTAGGGCTCTTCGCCGCTGGAGCACGCGGCCGACCAGATGCGGAGGCGCTTGGTCGAGGCGCGGGCTTCGAGAATCTTGGGAAGGATCTGGGTTTCGAAGACGGCCAGTTGTGGTTCGTTGCGGAAGAAGCTGGTCTCGTTGATGGTGATGCGGTTGAACATCTCCTGGAACTCTTCGGTCTGGTAGGGGCCCATGGTCAGGAAGGCGATGTACTGGTCGTAGTCTTCGATCTCGAGCTCGCCGAGGCGGTGCCCGAGTCGGGATTCAAGGACGTACTTCTTGCTGTCGGGGAAGTGGATGCCGCTGCGCTCGTAGATGATCGAGCGGAGGCGATCGAAGTGTTTGTCGCTCATCGTCGCGGTGGTCTGGGGCATGTTGCCCTCCGCATGGGTGGGTGCGTGTGTTGAACGGATCAGGCGGCGGCGGCGGTGAGGGCCTGGTCGACGGCTTCGGCCTGGGCGCCGAACAGGCGACCGAGGTCCAGCAGGATCAGCAGACGGTCGTCGAGCTTGCCGACGCCGGCGATGAAGTCCGAGTCGATGGAGCTGACCATCGCCGGCGCGGGCTCGACGATGCTGCGCGAGATGCGGAGCACCTCGTGAACGCGGTCCACGATGAACCCGAGCACGCGCCCGCCGACTTCAACGACGACGATGCGGCTCTGCTCGGTCGCGGTCTGCACCTTGAACCCGAAACGCTTGCGCAGGTCCAGCACGGGGATGATCTTGCCGCGCAGGTTGATGACGCCCTCGACCTCGGCCGGCGCCTGGGGGACGCGGGTGAGATCCATCATGCGGTTGATCTCCTGCACCGCGAGGATGTCGACGGCGAACTCCTCGCTCGCGACCTCGAAGGTGACGAGCTGGAGCTGTGCATCCCCGCCCTGGTCGTTCTGGTTCAGGGAAGACGTGCCGCGATCGTGGGTTCCGCTCATGGGTGTGCACCTCCGCGCGTGGTTCGGGTCGATCGGCGCGATCGCCGCGGTTCGGGTCGGCTCGACGCGTCCGACTGCGATCTATCGGGTGTGTCGGGCCATGCCTTCACCCGGGCTTTCCCCCTCCCGTGCTCTGGGCGGAAGCCACCCCGATGAAGGGTGGTCGGTTGATGCTCTTGTGCGGATGGCTGGGCACTCGGCTTATGCCGAGCGACGGAGGCGCTCGGTGAGGCGTTCGTCGCCGGTGGGGGAGAGGTCGGCCATGACCTCGGCGAGTTCGGCTGGGCTCATCGCGGCTGCGCTGTGCCCCGCGATGACCACCGCGCGCGGCATCCCGTACACCACGCACGTCGCCTCGGACTGGGTCAGGATCGTCGAGCCCTTGGCGGCGAGCGCGGCGGCGCCGCGGCTCCCGTCGTCACCCATCCCCGTCAGCACCACCGCCAAACATCGACCCCCGACCGCCTGCGCGGCGCTGTCGAAGAGCAGGTCCGCCGACGGCTTGTAGACGTACCCCTCGCACCCTTCGGTCTTCACCGTCACGCCGAGGCGCCCGCCCGCTGTTCGTGTGACGAACCCGTGCGCGCCGCCGCGGATGATCGAGACCGTGCCCGGGACCAGCGGCATCGCCTCGTCGGCGTGCACAACCGAGACCCGGCAGACGTTGTCCAGGCGGTGGCTCAGGCTCCGCGTGAACATCTGCGGCATGTGCTGGGCGACAACGACGGGGACGGGCAGGTCCGGGGGCAGGGCCGTGAGGATCTGCTCGAGCACGGGCGGGCCGCCGGTCGAACTCGCGATCGCGACCAGGTCGAAGCGTTCGACGCGGAGATCGAGCGAGCCGACGTTGGCTCGCGCCGGGGTCACGGGGGCGGCGGCGAGTCGGTGCTGATGGGCGCGCCCCTCGATGATGGCGCGGAGCTGGGCGGCGACTTCGCGCCGCTTGCTCTCCGGCGCGCCCGGGGCGAGGCGGTCGGCGGTTTTGGTGATGATGTCGGCCGCGCCGAGTCGCATGGCTTCGAGGGCCTCGGCGCTCCCGTCGCGGGTCAGAGCCGAGCAGATGACCACCGCCGGTCGGGGCTCCTCGCACTCGACCTGGATGCGTCGCAGCGCGCTCAGCCCGTCGAGCACGGGCATCTCGACGTCCATGATGATCAGGTCGGGCTTGAGACGCTTGGCTTTCTCGACCGCCTCGGCGCCGTTGCGCGCGAAATCCACCACGCGCATCGCAGGATCGCTCTCGATGATCGCGGTCAGCACGCGCCGCGCCACCGCCGAGTCGTCGACCACCAGCACGCGCATCCCACGCCTCCGGCTCTCGAAGTCAGGCTCCGGCGATTCGCCCGGGATACGACGCGGACACCCGCGGCGCACCGACTCCAAGAACCTCGCATCGGCCTGTCCGAGCAGCGTCTTCACACACGTCCGGCGTTGCGTCACCCTTCCGGGGGCGGGTGAACACCCCATGCAAACCCCTCGTGCACAACCCGTTCGGCATGGTGACGGGATCGTGTTCACCAACCCAGACGCAACAACCGCGCCCATCTCGGCGTCCTTGGCGCGGCGTGCAACGCAGGATCGGGATCGGTGCGGGGCTTGATTGTCAGAAAAATGCGGCGGGGTGCCCCCGTCGAGGGGGGCGTTCGGGGTTCGCCGACAAAGTGCCCAGGAGAGGACTCGAACCTCCACCCTGTTTCCAGGACTACCACCTCAAGGTAGCGCGTCTGCCAGTTCCGCCACCTGGGCCGAGGGTCGCGTGCGGAGTGGGCGAGCCCGTTCCGACGCGGCGGCAACTGTACGCCGCCCGTCGCGGGCGGTCGAGCCGAGAGCGATCGGGGCCCGCGCGACCCGTTGCCCGGGTTGGTGCTGCGCGTCGGCGTGAATATGGTTGGCGCAAAGGGTCCGAGAACGCGGGCGCCCCCAGGGGCGGGTGCCGGCGACGAAGCGGGAGGCTTGGCGGCATGACGACGACGATCGATCTCTCCCCGGTGCTGGAATCGGTGGCGGCCCGGGCTCGGGCGGCAGGGGTGTTCGCTTCGGTCCGGGTGGAGGGCAACCGGCTGGAGTGCGAAGCCGACGGCTCCGCCGCCCCGGCGTTCTACCGACTCGACGCCGACGCCGACCGGGTCTGGGTCAGCATGGTGACGCCCGACCGGTGGCTCAGCGGGTCGATCGAGTCGGACCTGATGCACACCGGGGACAAGATCGAGGAGCTGATCGAGGAGGAGATGGTCGAGCTGGGCTACGCCGGCGGGGCGCTGTCGATGGAGCACTTTCGGAGCGAGGACAAGCTGTTCACGTTCCGATCGGCGCTGCCGGTGCGCACGCCGCTGGACGCTTCGGCTGCGGAGCTGGCGTCGCTGGCGCTCTTGGGGTACGAGGCGGCGTTCCGTCAGCTCGGGGATATGGAAGCCGGGGACGAGGACGAGGATTAGGCCTAGGACTGGGCGGGCGGGTTGCAAACCAGGGTCGTCCCGACGCGGAGATGTGCACGCGATCGGCGCACGACGTGCAGACGGGACGGGACGCACCGATGCGCATCTTGATGCTGGGCTGGGAGTTCCCGCCGTACATCGCGGGAGGTCTGGGCACGGCGTGCCACGGGTTGACACGCGCGCTCGACGCGATGGGGCACGAGGTCGTGTTCGTGCTGCCGCGCGCGGTGGAGACGGTCAAGCCCCCGCCCGGCGCGGGCGAGCCGGGGCGCGATCGCGACGGGCATGTCCGCGTGCTGGGCCCGGGCTCGGTGGGACCGGCGGCGATGGAAGCGGCGGGGGACGCGATCCGCGCCGCTGAGCACACACCCCCTGCGCCTGTCGCGCCTCCAGCACTAAGCGACAGCGGGGCGGTGTCGACGGGCACGCCGGGGGTCGGCGAGCACATCGAGCGTGCGCACGCGAGTGAAGAGCGCGGCTCGTTTGCGCGCACGACCTTCCGCGAGGTGCCCGCGGCGTTCACCAGCCCCTACCCGCAGGACGATCCCGCGTTCACGCGCGGGCCCGGGGGCGCAAGCGGCGGGCTCGGGCTGCCCTCGGCGTTCCTGGCGCAGTCCGAGGCGACGGCGGCGTTCGCCGACCTCTGGCGCGGCGTGCAGGCGGCGATGGACGCGGTCCGGCGCGAGCAGCCGCAAGCCGCACGCGCGCCCGTCCGCGGCGAGGGGCTCTACGGCGGGGACCTGTTCGACGCTTCGCAGCGGTACGCGCGGCTGGTCGTGGCGCTGGCGCGGCGCGAGACGTTCGACGTCATCCATGCGCACGACTGGCTGACCTTCCCCGCCGGGCTGGCGCTGCGCGCGGTGGCGCGCAAGCCGCTGGTGGTGCATGTGCACGCGACGGAGTTTGACCGCGCCGGCGCGAACGTGAACGAGGAGGTGTACGACATCGAGCGAGCCGGCGTGCACGGGGCCGATCGGGTGATCGCGGTGAGCGAGCTGACGCGGTCGATCCTGATCTCGCGGTACGGCGTGGACGAGTCGCGGGTGGAGGTGGTGTACAACGGGATCGATCGGGAGTCGCTCCAGCCCGGCCCGGGCTCGCGGATCGAGCGGGACGACAAGATCGTGCTGTTCCTCGGTCGCCTGACGGCTCAGAAGGGCCCGGAGTATTTCATTCGCGCGGCGAAGATGGTGCTGGAGAAAGAGCCCAGCGCGAAGTTCGTCGTTGCGGGCTCGGGGGATCAGGGCGTGGCGATGGTGGAGCAGGCGGCTGCTGCGGGGATCGGCTCGCGCGTGCTGTTCACCGGGTTCCTGCGCGGGGACGACGTGCGCCGGGTGTTCGCGATGGCGGACTGCTATGTGATGCCGAGCGTGTCCGAGCCGTTCGGGTTGGCGGCTCTGGAGGCGATGAGCGCACAGACGCCGGTGATCGTGAGCAAGCAGTCGGGCGTCGCGGAGGTGCTGGAGCACGCGCTGAAGGTGGATTTCTGGGATGTGGAGGAGATGGCGAACAAGATCGTCGCGGTGCTGCGCCACCCGCCGCTGCGGGAGACGCTGCGGGAGCACGGGTCGCTGGAGGTGCACCGGCTGACGTGGGAGCGCGCGGCCGACCAGGTCGTGCGGAGCTATCACCGCGCGGGCGTGACGGTGATGTGAGCCGACGCGAGCGTGCTTTACATCGAGACGCGGCGGCTCGGGTCCGTCAACTCGTCATCCGCGGCATCGAGATCGGGATTGACCATCGGCGCGAGCGTCGGCTCGCGAAAATCGAGCTTGATGATCCCCGCGTGGAGCGCGCAGCTCACTAAGCCGAGCGCGATCGCCACGAGCGTGACGCCGTACTCAAGAGTCCCCGCGCTGGCGCGCGGGGACTGTCGGCTTGGATCGTCACCATCGGGCATTCTGCACTCCTACCGAGTTGTAGCGTACCACAGGCTGGCGTGACGATGCAAGCCCGGATTGGGTGAGAAAGATCGAAGTTGTTCTGCGACAGCGTGTTGCGCGTGATCCGATCAGGAGCCGCTGGGCTCGATGTTGCGACGGCGCATTTCCTGGAGCATCTGCTCCTGCTCGCGGTCGGCCTGCTCGATAATCTCGGGCGGGATCGTCGATTCAACCGGGACCGGCTTGCCACGGAAGAGCCCCATCGCGTTGGCGATCGCCAACGCGGCCCCCAGCAGCAGCACGATCGCGACGGCGAGCTTGATCGAGTCCTTCTTTTCCATGGATGGGTACACCTCAAAAAGAGACTGGCGTCTTGGTGGGGGCCACCCCGACGCGGGCGATCGTGACGCCCCGTCCCCCGTGATCCCCCCGGGATGAATCCGGGTGCAGGGGTGAGTATAGCACACAAGCCGGCTTGCGGCCGCCCTTGCGTGGCTTCGGGGTTGGCGAGGGGTCTACCCCACATCCCGGCGTTGGAACAGGGCGATGCCCAGGGCGAGCAGGGCGCCGATCTGTGCGGCCGTGTAGAGCCCGAGATAAACCAGGTAACTCAGGGGAATGGGGTTGTTCTGGGTGACGGCATCGATGAGCCAGAAGTAGTGCATGTTCGGGATCACGCCCCAGAGCGCCAGAGGCAGCGGGCTGATGCGGGTCGGCTCGGCGAAGACGTAGTCATCGACGCGGGGCGGGCGTGCGACGGCGTTGGGGTTGCGCCCGACGCGCCGGATGGTGAGCACGATGTTGTCGCGCGAGCTGAGCAGGACGACGCCGGAGGGGGCGTCGGGGCTGGCGAGGTCGCTCATGCTGGTCGGGTCGCCCGTGAAGGGGGGGAAGGGTCGGACGGCGAGCCCGATGCCGTTGGGGTTGGGGCCGTAGTAGATGCTGTTGCCCGGCAGGAGGTTCTGGTTCGCGGGTCGGACGAGTTCGACGCGGAGGCGGTGCCCGGGCTCGGTGAAGGCGTCCTCGGAGCCCTGGACGGACTCGATGCGGACGATACGCCCCATGCTCTCGTTGACAATCGCGTGACGCCCGAACAGGTGGTTGCTCAGCAGCCCGAGCAGGAAGACGCCGGCGACGACGACGATCGTCATCACCTGCCCCAGTCGCGTGCTGGCGGCGGTCGCGACGGCGCAGATCACCGGCATCGAGAGCAGCACCGCGAGACAGGCGAGGAGGACCTGCGGCTTGAAGTCCTTCCCGATCGGCTGCACTTCCCACTTGCCGGAGATCAGCAGCGTGCCCAGATAGGCGAGCACCAGCAGGGGCAGGAGCAGGACGGTCGCGGTCTGCGGGAAGCTCCAGCCGTAGAAGAAGTTGCCCCAGATCCCGACGCCCAGGGCGATCCCGGCGGCGAGCACGCCGAAGAGCACGATCTGCCACTGGACGTCGTCGGCGGCGGTGGTCATGACGCCGTGACGGATCGCCATGAGCAGGACGACGAGCATTGCGGCGACGCCGATGAGGATCGCGCCGGTCACGCCCAGGTATTTCCCCAGGATGATGCTGGCTCGGGAGACGGGTTTGCTGACGACGGTGAGGACGGTTTTGTCCTCGATTTCTCGGCTGACGTCGGCGGTCGCTAGGAAGGCGGCCAGGAGGAGCCCGAGGACGAAGACGGTCGCGAGCCCGACGTCGAAGAGGAGTTTGTCGTCGCCGTGGACCTCGGCGCTGGTGCTCATGCCCATCGCGAAGCCGGTGGAGCCGGTGGTGAAGACCAAGAGCACGGCGCAGAGGAGCACCATGACGATGAGCACGGGCTGACGGACGGCTTCGACGAAGGCGTTCCGCGCGATCGTGAGGATCTGGATGGGCATCGTCGGGTGCGGTCCTGGGCTCGCGCGGGGCGTGTCGCGGGCGATCGACCCGGGCGGCACGCGGGCGCGTGGGTGTCGAGACGGTCGTTTTGTCGCCAAGGGTTCGGCGTGGATCGAACATAGGTTCGCGCTGGGCGTACATCAATGCACGCGCCCGCGCCGGGGCTCCGCGCGGGGGTGGGTTGGCTCGCCCGGTGGACTCAGGGTCTTGTTCGGGTGACAATAGGCGGCCCGGTCGTTCGCATCGGGTGTCTCGTGGGGGTGCCGGGGTGCTCGTCTTCGGGCGGGCGTGTCGGCGCCGAGGGGCGTGGGTGGGGTTCGTCGGGGGGTTTCGGCGAGAGGGCCGGGCTGTTTGTGGCCCGGTTCGTCGGTGGAGTTCGGTTCCGGGGCGTTCGGTCGGGCGGTCTTGCCTGACGGGTTCGCTCCGCACGGGGACGCCGGAGCACGATGAGCGTTGACCACCTGAGTTACAGGCGCGCGACGGGGACGAGTTTTCTGGGTCTGCTGCTGCAGGCGTCGGTGGCGCTGGCGCTGCTGATCTACGGCTTGCAGACCCGGGACCATGCGGCGGTCAGCGCCTCGCTGTTTGCGGGCGTTGGCGTGCTGGCGTGGGCGGCTCTGACGATCCTGTTCGACCAGTACCGTCGCGAGCGTCTGGAGGCGATGGAGGCCGAGGCGCTCGGGGACGAGGGCGGGGCCTCGGTCTTCAGCGAGAACGCGTCGGACCTTCGGGTCGCGGCGCGCCGTCTGGCGTTCGTCCGTCGGTACCTGATGGCGGGCGCCGGGCTAGTGATGGGCGGGCTGCTGGTCTGGGGCGGTCTATGGCGTCTTTCGAGTGCGCAGGCGCAGTTCGCGCCGGGCGCGTTCGTGCCGCCGCAGAGCCCGATCGTGGGCTTGTTCGTCGGGCTCGTGGTCGCGGTGCTGACGTTCATTTTCGCGCGGTACGCGGCGGGGATGGCCAAGCGTCACGAGTGGTCGGCTCTTCGCGCGGGTGCGGGGTTCGCGGTGGGCGCGAGCCTGTTCGGGATCGGGATCACGGTCGCGTGCTTTGTGCTTCAGGCCGGGCCGACGGGCGTGCAGCGGATGCTGCAGATCGCGGTGCCGGTGGCGATGGTGGTGGTGGGCGGCGAGTTCTTCCTGAACTTCCTGCTGGACCTGTACCGCCCGCGGAAGGCGAGCGATCCGGATCGCCCGGCTTTTGACAGCCGGGTGCTGGCGTTCGCGGCTGCTCCGGACCGTGTGGCGGCTTCGATCTCCGAGGCGATCAACTACCAGTTCGGGTTCAACGTCACAGGCGGGTGGCTCTATCAACTGCTGAGCCGGAGCGCGCGGTGGCTGCTTGGGTTCGCGGCGGTGGTGGTGTGGCTGCTGAGCGGGCTGGTGGTGATCGAGCCGCACCAGCGGGCGATGATCCTTCGGTTCGGGAGCGTGCACCGCGCGGACGTGGGCCCGGGGCTGCACGTCAAGGCGCCGTGGCCGATCGATACGGTGGTGATCCCGGAGTTCGTGCAGCGTGACGAGCGGGGGCAGCGGGTTCGGACGGTGCGCACGGCGACGGGGATCCGTCGGCTCGAGCTCGGGACGACCCGCCCGCGCGCGGGCAACGACCCGATCCTGTGGACGACCGACCACGCGGACAACGAGACGTTCACGCTGACGCAGCCGACGTCAGTTCGGACGGGCGTGCGCGGGGCGTCGGGTTCGACGGACTTCAGTCTGGTGGCGATCGAGGTGCCGCTGCATTATGCGGTGGAGAACGTGGAGCTGTACGAGCGTCTGGGGCCGCCGGACCATCGGGATCGGTTGCTGGAGGCGGTGGGTCGCCGTGCGGTGCTCCGGTACATCTCGGGTCTGACGGTGGACGAGGTGCTCGCGACGCGCCGGACGACGATGGCCGAGACGCTGCGTGCGCGGGTGGAGGCGGCTTTCGCGGAGCTGAACCCGGACGCGGACGGCGTGCCGATGGGCGCGGGGGTGCGTGTGCTGTTCGTGGGGGCCGAGGGCGTGCACCCGCCGAAGGACACGGCCGAAGCGTTCGAGAATGTGGTTTCGGCGCAGCAGAACCGCGAGGGGATGATCCTGACGGCCGAGGCGGAAGCGATCCAGACGCTGACGCGGGTCGTGGGCTCGGTCGCGCTGGCGGGCGAGGTGGCTTCGGCGATCGACGAGCTGGCGCGTCTGCGCCGGTCGGGGGCGGACGCGGAGACGCTGACGGCTCGCGAGTTGGAGATCGAGGAGATGCTCGCCGAGGCGGGCGGGCTGGCGGCGCAGCGACTGGCCGAGTCGCGTGCGTCGCGCTGGCGTGCGCACATGGCGGCTCGTTCGCGGGCGATGGCGTTCCTCGGGCAGCAGGTCGCGTACGAGGCGCAGCCGACGGTCTATCGGCACAACACGTATCTGCGTGCGCTCGCCGACGCGCTGTCGCGTCAGCGGGTGATTATCTCGGCCGCCGGCCCGAGTTTGTGGCTGGACGTGAACCTGGAGCAGTCGGCGGCGACGGTGGACGCGTTCGACCCGGACGCCGTGCCGGACCCGTAAAGCCGCGGGGCGCGATCGGGCTTGTGGTTCTGGATGGATTTGGATGGGGTGGGGTCGGCTGACGGGGTGCGTGGTTCGAGGAGGTACCTGACCGTGCGATTGGTGACGATCCTGGTGCTGGTGGGGCTGTTGGTGCTGGCGGTGGCGTCGTTCATGTTCACGTACACGGTGCGCTTCACGGAAGCGGCTGTGGTGACGACGTTCGGTCAGGCGGACGAGCGTTCGATCGTGACGCGTCCGGGCCCGGGGCTGCGCCTGCCGTACCCGATCCAGAACGTGACGAAGTACGACACGCGGATCCGCTTCATGAGCACGCGCCAGGAGGCGCAGCAGACGGCCGACGACCGGCAGGTGGTGGTCGAGGCGTTCGCGACCTATCGGGTCGTGGACCCGCGCCGGTTCTTCGAGCGGTTCAGCAACGCTGGCGAGCGTGCGGAGCAGCACTTTGAGCGTGCTGAGGAGATTCTCCGCTCGAACCTTCGCAGCGCGCTGGGCGAGCTGAGCCGGTACCGGATGAGCGAGCTGTTCACGCGCGGCGGCGACGGCTCGCGCCTGCCGGAGCTTGAGGAGCGCGTGCTGCGGTCGATGCGCCAGGGCGGGACGGCCGGCGAGTCGCTGCTGGATGAGTATGGGATCGAGGTCGTGAGCGTTGGGATTTCGAGCATCGTGTTCCCGCAGGACGTGACGCGGGCGGTGTTCGAGCGGATGAAGGCCGAGCGTCAAAAGCTGGCGAGCGACCTGGAGAGCCAGGGCTCGAGCCGGGCGGACACGATCCGGGCCGAGGCGGTGGCCGCGGCGCAGTCGATCGAGGCGTTCGCGGAGCAGCGGGCGGCCCAGGTTCGTGCGCTGGGCGAGCGCGAGGCTGCGGAGTTCATCGCGGCGCTGAACAGCAACCCCGAGCTTGCGGTCTTCCTGGCGCACGTGGAGTTCCTGCGCGAGAGCCTGACGGCTCGGCAGGCGACGCTGCTGTTCGACACACGCCACCCGGGGTTCGAGCTGCTGGACCGCGAGTCGGGCCGCGGCGTCGGGCAGGCGGCGCTGCCGCGTCTGCGCGATCCGATGGGTGAGGATCGCGAGGGCGAGCGGGCGCAGCCCGCCGGGCGGGGGGGTGATCGGTGACCACGCCGAACGGGAGCGACAACGCGCCCGGGCGCGAGTCGGGCGAGAGCGTCGGGCAGAACGGCCCGGTGCTGACGGCGCCCTCCTCGCGGACGGCGAGCCTGGCGCTGGCGCGGGCTGGGAACGTGATCGGCCCCGGCTCGCCGGCCGACGAGCGCGACCGGCTGGACACGGCGAACGCGAGCCTGCTCGACGCGCTGCGGATCACGTTCCGCCTGCTGGTGGGCGGGATGGTGGTGCTCGCGGTGCTGTACGTGCTGAGCGGGTTCCAGACGGTGCGCGAGGGCGAGCGTGCGGTGCGGACGGTCTTCGGCGCGGTGCAGGCGAGCGATCTGGGCCCTGGGTTCCGGTTCAGCTTCCCGTACCCGGTGGGGGATCTGATCCGTGTGGAGACGAGCCAGCCGCCGCTGACCGAAGACACGCGTTTCTGGCCGACGACTGACGGCGCTCGGACGCGCGGGGCGGACGAGATCCCCGCGCGGTTCAGCCTGGAGCCGGGGCGTGACGGCTCGCTGATCACGGCCGACGGGAACATCGTGCACGCGCGGTTCAGCATCGTGTACCGGCGGAACGACCTCGGTCGGTATGTGCGGAACGTGTACCCGGGTCACGAGCGGGCGATGGTGCTGTCGGCGGTTCGGCGCGGTGTGGTGACGGCGGTCGCGGAGGTGACGATCGACGATCTGCTGAAGCAGTCTTCGAGCGAGCCGGGCTCGGTCGCGTTCCGGGCGCGGGAGATCGCGCAGCGGACGCTGGACGACGCGGAGACGGGGCTGTTCATCGAGCAGCTCCGGATGGTGGACCGCGTGCCGCCGGGCGCGCTGCGCCAGGCGTTCAATTCCGTGCAGGACGCGGAAGCGAACGCGGCTCGTGTGGTGAGCGAATCGGAGCAGGTGGCCCGCGAGTTGCTGAACGCCACGGGCGGGCAGGTGGTCGGGGTGCTGGTGGATCTGATCGAGCAGTACGGGCGGGCGCTGGAGCTTGGGGAGACCGAGCAGGCCGGGTCGCTGCTGGCGCGCATCGAGGGCGTGCTGGAGGGGCAAGCGACGGAGGTTCCGGAGCTTGGTGACGTTCCGGCGGTGGTGTCGGGGCGTGTGACGGAGATCTTGAACGATGCACGCCGGGGCGCGACGCGGGCGGTGAGCGAGGCTCGCTCGTCGCGCGAGCGGTTCCTGGCGGTCGAGGCGCAGTACCGGGAGAACCCGCAGTTGACGGTGCAGCTGCTGTGGCAGGGCGCGTTGACGTCGCTGATGGCGCGCCCGTTTGTGCAGTCGATGCTGCTGCCGATATCGGACACGGACACGCTGCGTGTGCGTCTGAATCAGGACCCGGCGCTGGCGCGCGAGCTGGATCGGGAGCGGAAGCGCCAGGAGGCCGAGGAGGCGCTGCAGGAGCGGAACCGGGCGCGCGATCTGGAGCGGTTCCGGACGCAGACCGGGCAGACGGTGACCAGCGGCGGTTGACTTCGGCTCGCCGGGTTGCTGGTGGATGTTGTTGACGGAACCTCCGAGGCGAGACCCCATGCCCGATGCCCCGACAGGCCAAGCCCGACCCGTGGTCGCCTGCCAGCGCCTGGTGAAGACGTTCAAGGATTTCTGGATGCGCGACCGCGCCCGCGCGGTCGATGGGGTGGATCTGGAGATTCGCCCGCGGGAGATCTTCGGGCTGCTCGGGCCGAACGGCTCGGGCAAGTCGACGACGATCAAGATGCTCCTGGGGCTGCTGCGCCCGACGTCGGGGCGGATCGCGGTGTTCGGCAAGCCCGCGACGGACGTGAGCGTGAAGCGCCGGATCGGGTATCTGCCGGAGGAGTCGTACCTCTACCCGTTTCTGAACGCGCGGGAGACGCTGGAGTATTACGCGAAGCTGTTCGAGATCGACGCGCGGACGCGGGCGCGCCGGATCGACGAGCTGCTGGACATGGTCGGGCTGACGGCTGCGCAGCACCGCCCGGTGCGCGAGTACTCCAAGGGCATGCAGCGGCGCATCGGGCTGGCGCAGGCGCTCATCAACGACCCGGATTTGCTCATCCTCGACGAGCCGACGACCGGGCTGGACCCCATCGGCACGCGCCAGGTGAAGGATCTGATCCTGGAACTCGGGCGGCGCGGGAAGACCGTGCTGCTCTCGAGCCACCTGCTGGCGGATGTTGAGGATTGCGTCGACCGGATGGTGATCCTCTACGGCGGGAAGATCCGGGCCGCGGGGGATTCGGGCGAGCTGCTCGTGCACCAGGGGCGGACCACGATCGAGACCGAGGACCTGGACGACGAGACGATCGCGGCGATCGACAAGCTGATCCGCGAGCGGACGGGGGGGACCCGGGAGCTGATCCGTGTTTCGCGCCCGCGTCAGAAGCTTGAGGAGCTGTTCCTGGACATCGTCGCCAAGGCGCGTGCCGAGCGTTTGGAGACGAGCGGCGCGACCAGCGGCGGCGCGACGGCCGGGTTCCTGCGCGGCGAGGGCGCGACGGAGGGCGAGGGGCTGATCGAGCGCCTGGTGCAGGGCGAGACGATCGAGCCGATGCCCGAGGCCGACGCGGGCGAGCTGGCGAAGAAGCCCGCGCCGGAGCCGACCGAGGACGAGCCGGGGGCGGTGCTGCGCGGGCTGGTCGATGCCGGGGAATCGGGGGAGGATGCGGCCGAGGCGCTCGCGGCTTCGGCTGCGGGCACCGGCGAACCGGCGCGTCCGGCGAAGGCGCCCGCGCCCAAGCCCGCGCCGACAGAGACGGGCGAGGACGAGTCTTCGGTGGACCTCGGCGTGATCGGCTCGCTGGTGGACACGGGGGATGAGGAGCCGGACGCGGATGTCGATGGGAAGGGCAAGGCGTGAACCTCCGCGAGGTGATGCGTCGTCTCGACCTGGTGCAGCGGTCGCGCGGGTTCAAGATCGCGGCGACGGTGGTCGTCGTGCTGGCGGCCGGCGGGCTGTTCCTGGCGTACTGGCTCGCGGCGACCGCGCCGGCTGAGGACGGGCTCTCGCGCCTGGAGCAGCTTCGTGCGGCCGAGGCGCTGGCGTTCGAGGAGATGCGCCGGGAGCAGCAGGATCAGGCTCGCACGGGCGGCGGCGGGCCTGCGGTCGAGGTCGAGGGCCCGGACAGCGCGATCGAGGAGGGTCGGCGGGCGCTGGAGAACGTGCTGCGCGGGCGGAGTGATCCGACGGGCGTCGCGTCCGGGCTGGCGATCGGCGCGGGGCTCGCGGTCGCGGTCATCTGGATGGGATTGGGGCTGACCTACCTCGGGCTGGCGCTCGCGGCGGCGCTGATCGCGTACCCGCTGAGCCGATTCGAGGGCACGGGCGGGATCGCGGTGCTGGTCGCGGGCGCGGTGGCGCTGACGGCGAGCTTTACAGCTCTGATGCAGGCGGCCCGCGCGGCGATGAGCCCGGGCAACGCCGTGACGGCGGTGGCGCGGAACGTGCTGGCCGAAGCCGTGCGCCTGCGCCTGAGCGTGGTCTTCATCGTGCTGCTGATCTTCGGGCTCTCGGCGCTGCCGAACCTGCTCGACGAGGGGGAGGCGCTGCGCTACCGCGTGCAGTCGTTCCTCCAGTACGGCACGTCGGGCTCGTACTGGATCGTGGCGCTGCTGACGGTCTTCTTCAGCACGGCGACGGTCGCGTTCGAGCAGCGGGACAAGACGATCTGGCAGACGGTGACCAAGCCCGTGTCGGCGTGGCAGTACATCCTGGGCAAGTGGCTCGGGATCGTGACGCTGAACGCGGTGCTGCTGGCGGTGTGCGGGTCCGGGGTGTTCTTGTTCACGGAGTATCTGCGTTCGCAGCCGGCGCAGGGGGAACGGTCGGCGTTCGTGCCGGTGAGCGAGGCGTCGATGATCACCAGCGATCGTCTGATCCTGGAGACGCAGGTGCTCGCGGCTCGTGTGACGGTGCGTCCGCAGCTGCCGTTTCGTTTTGACAACCCGGATTTTCAGCGGAGCGCGATCGAGTTCATCGAGACGCAGCGGATGAGCGACCCGCAGTTCGCGCGCACGCCGGAGGAGCAGGTCCGGGTGATGCGCGAGCTGTACGACACGTCGATCCGTGAGCAGTTCACGATCGAGCCGGGTCAGGCGCGCCGGTTTGTGTTCGAGGGTCTGGAGCGTGCGCGGGCGGAGGGTCGCCCGCTGGCGCTGCGCCTGCGCGTGGACGTGGGGATCAACCGCCCGGACGAGTTTCATTACGTGACGCTGGGCTTCCCGGAGGTGGGGCAGCTGCAGGTGCGCGAGGTGGCGCCGGGGTTCGGGCAGGTGCTGCCGCCGCTGACGCCGTCGCTGATCGGCAGTGATGGTCGCCTAGTGGTGGAGGTGTTCAACGGGGATCTGCAGCGCGGGATGTTGTCGCCCCGCCCGGGGACGATGTCGATCCCGCGTCAGGGCGGGCTGGAGGTTTCGTTCGAGGCGGGCTCGTACCGGGCGAACTTTGCGCGGGTGGTCGGGGTGCTGTGGCTGAAGCTGGCGTTCATCGCGATGGTGGGCGTGTGCGCGGCGACGTTCCTGAGCTTCCCGGTCGCGGCGATGGTGACGCTGGGGACGTTCCTCGCGGCCGAGGGGGCGTCGTTCATCCTGAGCTCGATCGAGCTATACGGGACTGTGGACTACCGCGGGGAGACCGCGTGGCACAAGCTGATCACGGTGAGCATCGCGACGCCGATTGCGCGCGCGTTCGAGGTGTACGCCGAGTTGAGCCCGACGCAGCGCCTGGTGGACGGGCAGTTCCTGAGCTGGGCGAGCGTGATGATCGGGACGGTGGTGATCGGGCTGTGGACGGTGATGCTGTACGTGGTGGGCGTGCTGATCTTCCGTCGTCGTGAGCTGGCGACCTACTCGGGTCGGTGAACCCGCGCGGGCGGTCGGGCGTACCAGCGCAGGTTGGGGGGCAGGGGTGTTGATGGTGCGGAACGGAGCGCGGCGATGCTGAGCCGGGACCGGTGGATCCAGATCGTGGCGTTGTCGGTGGCGTTGCTGCTGTTCGGGGCGTCGTCGGTGCTGGGGATGCAGCTTTCGGCGATGGCCGGTCAGCACCGTCTGTCGTACGCGGATCGTGCCGAGGAGGGCGACCCGCCGCAGGTTGCGGTGGGGATCGCGATGGGCGCGTTCCGCGGGATTTTTGTGAATTTTCTGTGGATGCGGGCGAACGAGCTGAAGGAGGCGGGTCGGTATCACGAGGCGATGAACCTGAGCCGAGCGATCACGACGCTGCAGCCTCGGTTCCCGCGCGTGTGGGTCTTCCACGCGTGGAACATGGCGTACAACATCTCGGTCGCGACGCACACGCGCCAGGAGCGCTGGGACTGGGTGAACAAGGGCATCCGCCTGCTCCGCGAGGAGGGGATCCCGGCGAACCCGAACGACCTGCTGCTGCACCGCGAGTTGGCGTGGATCTTCCTGCACAAGATCGCGGGCGTGACCGACGACGCGAACCAGTACTACCGGCGCGCGCTGGCGTTGGAGTGGCACTGGCTGCTGGGCCGCCCGCCGCAGGCGAGCGTGAGCCTCTCGGAGCGCGACGCGACGATCGAGGCGTTCGCGCAGCGTCTGGACCGGATCGCCGACGCGCCACGGACGTTGGCGGGGGCGATGGAGCTGGAACGCCGAGAGATCGATCGCGCGGTGGCGGAGGGGCGGATCGCGCGGGGCTCGGTCGAACCGATGCTGCCGGGGTTGATGCAGGCGCTCGCGGAGATCGATGTGCGCCCGGGGTTCGGGCTTTTGGAGCGGGTGGGGATGCTGCGCGAGTCGCGCCGGAGCGTGATGCGCGAGGCGTACGCGGCTTCGTTCGGGCCCCGGTCGCGACGTCTCGCGGAGCTGCTGGAAGACCCGGCGTACGAGCGGGCGTGGGAGATCCTGCTGGATCACACGCGCCGGCGCGTGCTGGTTGAGGACTACCGGATGGAGCCGCACCGGATGGCGCGGTACACCCGTCGGTACGGGCCGATCGACTGGCGGCACCCCGCGGCGCACGCGCTCTACTGGTCGGCGAAGGGCTCGGAGCGGTCGGAGGCGACCGTGACCGGGACGAGCCACACGGACGTGGACATCGTCAACGCCGAGCGGATCATCCTGCAGAGCGTGCAGGAGCTGTACCGCTTCGGGGATCTGCTGTTCGATCCGCTGGACTTCATGCGCCGGGCCGAGGCGGGCACATACCTCGCGATGCCGAACATTCACTTCCTGGACACCTACGGCAACATTCTGTCGGAGATGCGCGAGCGCGCGGGGATTTTCGAGAGCCGCCAGCGCGCGTACACGACATACTCGGCCGGGTACGAGAACTTCCTGCAGGACGCGATCCGGTTCCTGTACCGGCGCGGTCAGCGTCGCGAGGCGGAGCTGTACTTCACGCGCCTCCGCGAGTTCCCCGAGCAGAACCTCAGCGACCCGATGACCAGCTACTGGCGGTCGCTGCCCCTGAGCGAGTTCGTGCAGTTCCAGTTCCGTGAGGAGCGGTTCCTGACCACCTACGTCGCGTCGAGCGAGATCTACGGCTCGCTCCAGACGGCGTTCATCGTCGGGCTCCGCAACAACGACATGGAGCTGTTCCGCCAGAACGTCGATTTTGCGCGCGAGTTCCACCGGCGGTACATGGAGTACAGCCGGCGGCTGGTCGCGGCTTCGGGCTCGGTGGGTCGGGCGGAGGTCGTGACGGCGGACTTCGACCTGCTGATGGGGTTGACGTTCGTGCAGGCGATCATGGCGGTCGGTCTAGACGAGGCGGAGACCATGTTCACCGCCGCGCCGCCGAACCTGCGCCGGTACGCGTACGACACGCTGGTCGGGATTTATCGCGACGAGGTGAACCAGCTCGCCGCGGAGCTCGGCACGCCGAGCTTTGAGGTGATGTTCCCCGAGCCGGCGAACATGGCGAGCTTCCGGCGGACGCTGAACGAACGCCTCGAACGACGCCAGCGCGAGCTCAACGTCGCGCCGCGGTGAGCCCCGCGCCCCGGGTTCCGGTTCGCTTCAGTTTCGGGTGAGTCGTTCGGCGGCTTCGGCGTAGCGGGCGAGCGTGCCCGCGACGACCTCGCTCGGCAGTTCCGGGCCGGGGTCGGTCTTGTCCCAGCGCCCGCGCTCCACCAGCGATTCGAGATATTCGCGGACGAACTGCTTGTCGAAGCTCGCCTGCGGGCGCCCGGGTTCGTACCGGTCGGCGGGCCAGAAGCGGCTGCTGTCGGGCGTCAACGCCTCGTCGATCAGGATCGGCGCCTCGCCCGCGATCGCCTCGCCGTCGGCGTTCAGGGGCAGCCCGAACTCGAACTTGGTGTCGGCGATGATGATGCCGCGAGCCAGCGCGTGCTCCGCAGCCGCAGCGTAGATCGCGAGCGATTTCGACTTGCACCACGCGAGCGTCGCCTCCCCCAGGATCGACGCGGCCTCGCGCTCGCTGATGTTCTCGTCGTGCTCGCCCTGCTCAGCCTTGGTCGCGGGGGTGAAGATCGGCTCCGGGAGCTTGGCGCACCGCGAAAGCCCCGGCGGGAGGGCGACGCCGCTGACCGAGCCGGTCGCCTGGTAGTCCTTCCACCCGCTCCCTTCGAGGTACCCCCGGACGACGAACTCGACGGGGAGGACGCGGCACCTGCGCCCGATCGTCACGCGCCCGGCGAGTGCCGCCCGCGGGGTGCCGCCGGGCTGGAAGGCGGCTTCGGGGATCACCCCGGCATCGGTGGAACGCAGGTGCGTCCGGCAGAGCCCGCGGGATTCGATCCACTGGAGCCAGAACGCCGCGACGGAGGTCAGCAGCCGCCCCTTGCCGGGGATCGGGGTGGGGAGGACGACGTCGAACGCGCTGAGCCGGTCGGTCGCGACGATCAGCAGACGCCCTGGCTCGCCCGCCCGCTCCGGGGGGAGATCGTACAGATCACGGACTTTCCCTTGCCGGTGATTCGGGAGGGCGAGTCGCGTCTGGAAGACGGGGGCGTCGTTTGCCAAGTCACCGGTCGGTGCGCCGCTGGTCATTCGGGTATCGTAGATCCTTGCCCGCGCGGGCTCGCGTGCCCGTGGCGTTGGCGGCTTGTTCCCCTGACCCCTTCCCGCAGCCGCGGGAGGCGGAGGCCGACGTTCGCCCCATGCTCCGATTCACGCTCCTGGCTCTGGCCCCGTCCCCCGGCACGCCGGCCCCTGCCGCGGGCCCGTTCATCCGTCTCGACCACGCCCACCTGTTCGGGCAGGACGACATCCCCGTCCTCGGCGAGGTCACCCGCGACGGGGAGACGGTGCTGGGCGAGGCTTCGAGCGACGACCCGGCCGGGCTCCGTCTCCAGGTCAACCTCGACGATCGCCCGGCCGACGAGCTCGGCCCGCTCGGCGCGATGACGCTCCAGACCTGCCTCCTCCCCGGGCGCGAACGCCCGTACCTGCTCGCGCTCGAGCTGGCTCGGCACCGGGTCATGCACCTCTTCCACAAGCTGGAGGACTGGGCACTGTTCGTACCGGGTGAGAACGGGGACACGCTGGAGCGGGTGGAGTCGGCTCGGGCGCTGTTCATCCGGGCGCTGGTCTGTCAACGGGACAGCCGGGGGCTGTTCCGCCCGGAGGCCGAGGCGCTGGCGCGGAGCGCGCTGGCGGCGGCTGTGGACGCCGGGGAGCGCCTGGCGATCGCGGCGGCTTCGCGGGATGCGCCCGAGCGCGTCGCGGGGCGGATGTACGTCGCGGCAGCCGCCCGCTTCAAGCACGCGCACGGGGACGAGCCCCCGCCGGGCATCCCGATCCTGACGCCGACGGCTCGGGGCGTGGTCCTGCCGGAGCGTCCGCAGGTCGGGGTCGCGGTGGACCCGCGCGCGTTCGGCGAGCCGCTGGCGAACGCCGTGCAGCAGTGCGCGGATTTTGTGTCGATCCCGATGCGCTGGAACGACATGGAGCCGGCCGAGGGCGAGCTGAGCTTCCGCGCGACGGACCGCTGGATCGAGTGGGCCGTGCGCTCCGCCAAGCTCCCGGTGCACGCGGGCCCGGTGATCGACTTCCGCCCGGAGTGCGTGCCGGAGTGGCTGTACATCTGGGAGAACGATTACGAGACGCTGCGCGAGCTGGTCTACGAGCACGTGCGCCAGATCGTGACGCGCTACCGGCGGACCGTCCGTCGCTGGACGATCGCGAGCGGCTTGCACGTCAACCGGAATATCCGCCTGAGCTTCGATCAGATGATGGACCTGACGCGCGTCGCGGTGCTGATGGTCAAGAAGCTGCACCCGCAGGCGAAGGTGCAGATGGAGATCGTGCAGCCGTTCGGCGGGTACTACGCGAAGAACCGCAACAGCCTGCCGCCGACGCTGTACGCGGACATGGTCGTGCAGGGCGGGCTCGCGGTGGACGCGTTCGGGATCAAGCTCCAGGTGGGGAGCCTGCAGCCTGGGCAGACGGTTCGGGACTTGATGCAGCTCTCGGCGTTGCTGGACCGTTTCGCGGATTACGAGCGTCCGATCGCGGTGACGATCGGGTGCCCGTCGGCGCAGATCGCGCCGGACCCGTCGAGCGACAAGCCGGCGGCCGAGCCGGGCGTCTGGCGCGAAGCGTGGTCGCCCGATCGTCAGGCGGAGTGGCTGCGGCGGATGGCGACGGCGTGCCTGAGCAAGCCGTACGTGACGAGCGTGACGTGGCACCAGCTCGCCGACGGCCCCGGGCGCACGATGGAAATGCCCGGCGGCGGGCTGCTCGACGAGCGCGGGCAGGCGCGCCCCGCGCTCGCGGCACTGGCGGATATTCGTCGTGCCGTGCGCGAGGGGCGGAGCCCGGTCGCCTCGCCCCCGGTCCCGGCTGGATAACCGGAGCGGCGCACGCATGACGACCGAGCCCGATCAAGCCGATGCTCGCGGGCCCCGTCGGGGCGCCGTGGCGGAGCCCGCGGAGGACTTCGGGCCGGATTGGTCGCGCTCGCCGGCGCGGTGGCCGATCATCGTCGTGCTGGCGACGGCGAGCGTGGTGGGGCTGGTCTGGTCGGCCCGGACGCGCACGCCGCCGGCACCGATGATCACGCCTGTTTTGCCGATGACGACGCCCACGCCCGTGGCGACTGCGGAGTCCGCACCCCCGCCGAGCACAACAACGCAGGCTCCGCCGTCAATCGCGCCTCCACCCGCGCTGTCACCAATGCCATCGACAACCTCGCCGAGTCCGTCACCGATCGCGCGTCGCGTGCATCTGAACACGGCGACGCAGGCGGAGCTGGAGTTGCTCCCCGGCATCGGGCCGACGCTGGCCGTGCGGATTCTGGAAGACCGTCAGACCCACGGCCCGTTCCGCTCGGTGGACGATCTCCAGCGCGTCCGCGGCATCGGGGCGCGCACCGTCGATCGCCTTCGGGAGTACGCGACGACCGGCCCGTGAGCGCGGGGCGGGACTGGAAGTCGGCACCAGATTATCGCCGGCGCTTTTTCCGTTTCTTGGGCTTGGCGCGGAGGTCGCTCGCGGCTTTGCGTTCGTCCTCGCCTTCGCGCTGCTCGCGCAGCTCCATCAGGCGGGCGGCTTCCTGCACGTCCTTGTCGCCACGCCCTGAGACGTTGATGACGACGTTCGCGTCGTCCGGCATCGTTGCGGCGAGGCGGACGGCCTGCGCGACGGCGTGGGCCGTCTCGAGCGCGGGGATGATCCCTTCCAGTTGCGCGAGCAGCTCGAACGCGTCCAGCGCGTCGTCGTCGGTGACGGCGGCGTATTCGACGCGCCCGGCGTCCTTCCAGTACGCGTGCTCCGGGCCCACGCCCGGGTAATCCAGCCCCGCCGAGCAGGAGTGGACGAGCTCGGTCTGCCCGTCGTCGGTCTGGAGAACGTAGCTGAGCGACCCGTGCAGCACGCCGGGCGAGCCGTGCGTGAGCGGGGCGGCGTGGTTGCCCGGCGTGCTGTTGATCCCGCCGGCTTCGACGCCGATCAGGCGGACGTTCTTCTCATCCACAAACGGGTAGAACGCGCCGGCGGCGTTGGACCCGCCCCCGACGCACGCGACGACCGCGTCGGGCAGACGCCCGAGATGGCGGATGGACTGCGCCTTGATCTCCTTGCCCATGACGGACTGAAAATCGCGGACGATCATCGGGAACGGGTGCGGCCCGACGACCGAGCCGATGATGTAGTGCGTGTCCTCGACCGAGCCCATCCAGTCGCGCATCGCCTCGTTGGTCGCGTCCTTGAGCGTGCGCGAGCCGCTCTCGACGGGGATCACCGTCGCGCCGAGCATGCGCATGCGGACGACGTTGAGGTGCTGGCGGCGGACGTCTTCGGCGCCCATGTAGACCTCGCACCGCAGCCCGAGGTGGGCGGCGGCCGTCGCGGTCGCGACGCCGTGCTGACCGGCACCGGTCTCGGCGATGATCCGGCGTTTGCCCATCTTTTTCGCGAGCAGCGCTTGCCCGAGCGTGTTGTTGATCTTGTGCGCGCCGGTGTGCGCGAGATCCTCGCGCTTGAGCCAGATTGTGGCGGCGGCGTTGTTGCGCGAGATCGACCGCGCGTGCCCGGCGAGGCGACGGGCCGCGTGGAACGGCGTTGGACGTCCGACGAACTCGCGGAACAGGCGGCTCAGCTCGTCGCGGAAGTTCTGATCCTCGCGCGCCTGGTAGTACACCTCTTCGAGCTGCTGCAGCGCGTGGACGAGCGTTTCCGGGACGTAGATGCCGCCGTAGTCGCCGAAGCGTCCGCCCTCATCGGGCACTTCGGAAAGACGGCGAGGGATGAGGGTCGGATCGGTCGCAGGATCGAGCGTGCTCATGGATCAAGGGTACGGGCGCACGGCGGCGGCGGATTCAGCGGGTGAGCTCTCGGCGTCCCGCTGGGCCCGACGGGCCGCCCGAACGCCCGCCGACTCGTTCACCCGCAGCACCAGCACCAGCCCGAGCACGAAAAACCCCGACAGCAGCGCCAGCGAAGCCGGCATCCCGATCCAAGCCTTCACCTGCCCGAAACTGAACACGCCCACGACGGCGGCGAGGCGGTAGACCATGCCCCAGAGCCCGAAGAACTCGGCCGTCTTGTGCATCGGCGTGAACCGCCCGACCATCGAACGGGCCGCCGTCCCGATCCCGCCCAGCCCGAACCCGATCCCGTTGCCGACGACCCAGAACAGCCACTGCGGCGTATCGGGGTTGATCGCGTGCGCCAGCGCGAGCCCGAACAGCCCCAGCGCGCTGGCGATCCAGACGCCGAGATAGATCATCACCGTCGCGCGCGCCCCGATGCGGTCCTGGAACCGGCTGGTGATCGCGGCCGCGATGCCGGCGGTGATCGTGAGCTGGAGCACGAACAGCACGAGCTGGGTCTGCGCAAACCCGAAATCCTCAGCGATGATCGACGCGAA